>WBZM01000589.1_pt1 | contig 47952 bp, 35 predicted proteins | sample 5204271 | NCBI WGS metagenome assembly WBZM01 (sample SAMN12344346, study PRJNA552823) | activated sludge metagenome | biome: Activated sludge suspended growth; feature: Nitrification reactor; material: Wastewater; isolation source: activated sludge from nitrification reactor of wastewater... | reverse complement strand
ACTACTGGTGCAAATGGCGTAACCGGCCCTACGGGACCTAGCGGTAATAATGGGGCTGCCGGAGCTACCGGCCCCACAGGTTTACAGGGTATTCAAGGAACTGCAGGTATAACCGGCTCTACGGGTGCAACAGGTCCAAGCGGCAGTAAAGGGGCTACAGGTTCAACCGGGCCAACAGGACCAAGTGGCGCGAACGGCATTACTGGTTCAACGGGGCCAACAGGCTTGCAAGGTTTAACCGGACCTACCGGTGCGAGTGGTGCAAATGGCGTAACAGGGCCTACCGGCCCGTTGGTTAGTGCTACAATAGGGCAAACCTTACGTTATAACGGAACCGCCTGGGTAGCTAACAGCACTATTTACAACGACGGCACCAACGTTGGTATAGGTATGACACCTACCGGTAGCTACCGGCTTGAGATAAATGGTAAGCTGAAAACATCAGGGGTAAATGAATTATCTGATATACGGTTAAAAAGGAATGTTACAACTCTGGATAGTGCCATGGAGAAATTAATGCAGATGAGAGGTACGCAGTATTATTGGAAAACAGATGATTACCCGCAATATCAGTTTGATAATAAAAAGCAGATTGGTTTAATAGCACAGGAAGTTGAAAAAGTTCTTCCTGAAGTGGTTCAAACTGATGAGAACGGATTAAAGGCTGTTGAGTATTCAAAAGTGATAGCCTTGCTGATAGAAGCAATAAAGGAACAGGAAGGTAAAATAGAGGAGCAGCAGAAGATGATTGATTACCTTTTGAAACGGGACAAATAATGAAGTTTATCGTTGCACTATTCTGCTTTGCCCTTTTAAGCCTGCCGGGTTTAAGCCAGGAGTCATCTCATTTTGAAGGGGGTAAAGCTATGCCTTATAAGCAAAGCACCCCATGTATTTCGCCTGCAGAATACAAAATGGTTGATAGCGTCATAAGGCACAACCTTAAGCTGCTTAAGTACAAGAAAAAGCATAAAAGTTTGCAGTCGGGCGTTACGTTTGATTTTCCTATGGTGTATAGTGGTAGTGATTGCCGCTACTATAATGTAAGCAACTATGTTGACCAAAACACGGCCAGCGGTTCAATACAGGATTACAACTGCGGTAGTATTACATATGATGGCCACCTGGGTACTGATTTATATATTTGGCCTTTCGATTTCTGGAAGATGGATAGTGGCCAGGTAGATATTGTAGCGGCCGCAAACGGAACAATAATAGCTAAGGATGATGGCCATTATGACCGTAATTGTGCAATGGGCAATACGCTCGCGAATTATGTAATTCTTTTACACAGCGATGGGTCAACTTCATGGTATTGGCATATGAAAAGCGGTTCGGTAACTTCTTTACCTATAGGGAGCGTGGTCACGGTTGGCACTTATCTTGGCAAGGTAGGCAGTTCAGGTAGTTCAACGGGGCCACACCTGCACTTCGAAGTTCATACAGGTAATGGTTCTAATACTCCTGTAATAGACCCTTTTTATAAAACAGGAGGTTGTAATTTGCTGAATAATTCAAGTTGGTGGAATAATCAGATTGCCTATTATGAGGGTCAGTTGGCTGCTGTTTCCACGCATTTACATCCCATACAATTTCAGGCTTGCCCAACTACAACGCCACCGGCAAAAAACACATGCTTTCGCACCGTTACTGATACTGTTTTTATTTACCTGTTTGGTTATAACTCAAACAACAACGGGCCTACGTTAACTATAAAGCGGCCCAATGGCACCGTATATTATACTACCGGTACGGGTAGTACTACTTACAACGGCTTTTACTATTACTGGTATTTTATCTTTCCTAACGGCTCACCTACCGGGGTATGGACTGTTACAGGAACTTTCAACTCTCAATCCTGTTCAACAGAGTTCTACTTGGGCAATCCCGCAGCAACTATTAATGCAAGCATTTGTGCTGACTCTTCGTACTTTTTTAATGGAACAAACCTAAATAATAGCGGAACCTACCTTGACACACTGAGCAATGCGTATGGTTGTGATAGTGTTGTTACCCTAAACTTAACAGTTAACGCACTAACGTTTCCAATAGTAGATGGTGGAGCGGGTACGTGGAATTGGCAGGGCGGACAGAATACGAACTGGTTCAACCGTTGCAACTGGGATAAAGGTACGTTGCCCAACTTGTTATCAGATGTTGTAATTCCGGGTTCTACTCCTCGCAATCCTACAATTACGGGTGCTGCAGCTAATTGCCGAACATTAACGGTAAACACTACTAATGGAGGCAAGGTAACTATCGATACTTCGGCGGGCGGGGTGTTGAATGTTGATCAGTAATTTGATTACTTGCCTATCTTCGCGCCCTGATGCGTATTGATATAATTACTGTTTTACCGGAGTTGCTGGAGAGTCCCTTTCAGCATAGTATGATGAAGCGGGCAAAGGACCGCGGGCTGTTGGAGGTTAACCTCATTTACCTCCGCGACTTTGCCATTAACAAGCATGGCCAAATAGACGACTACCAGTATGGCGGCGGGGCCGGTATGGTAATGATGTGCGAGCCCATAGCCAACTGTATAGATAAGTTGAAGGCCGAGCGGGATTATGATGAGGTGGTTTACATGACCCCCGATGGCGAAACCTTTAATCAAAAGATAGCCAACCAGTTTTCGTTAAAGGGTAACCTGATTGTTATTTGCGGGCACTATAAGGGTATTGATGAGCGGCTACGCCAACTGTATGTTACCCGCGAGATTTCTATTGGCGATTATGTGCTGAGCGGGGGCGAACTGGCCGCTGCTGTATTTGTAGATGCCATTGGCCGCCTTTTGCCGGGGGTGTTGAATGATGAAACTTCCGCGTTAACAGATTCCTTTCAGGACGGGCTGCTTTCGCCCCCTGTTTATACCCGCCCCGAGGAGTTCAGAGGGGTAAAGGTGCCGGATGTGTTGCTTAGCGGCCACGAGAAGAACATACAGGAGTGGAGGCACGAAAAGGCTCTTGAACGCACCAAACAGCGCCGGCCTGATTTGCTGGGAGAAGACAATTAAAATCTTTCCGTTGCGTTTTTGTTGCTCTTAGCCAAACATCTATGAGGACAATTGTTTTAATAAGCGCATTGTTACTTTTTAAATGCCTTGCCAGTGCACAGGATAGTGCCACCACCGCTAAATTACAAGGCTATAAAAACCTTTACGAGCAAGGACTTATTGATAGCCAGGATTACAGGCATTTGAAGGAAAGCCTGCTATATAAGGACCTTACGGCTGACACAAGGGTAGTGGCGGAGGCCCTTAAAACAAGATACAGGCGGCAGTTTATTGCCGGTGGCGTATTAATGGGTTTGGGTTTAGGTGCAGTTGTCGGTGGTATTGTTTATAGCAACAAGGCCTACCAGCCCGAAGATTATAAACGGAACAGGGCCTTGTTTTTTTCTACAGGCGCCATAATTACCGTAGTAGGTGCAGTGCTGGTGGGTGTTGGCATGGATACCCGGGCAAAGTATAAGATTCAAAACCGGGCAGAAGTGGGCCTGCTGCCTTCGGGTCAGTTAGGCTTGTCGTTAAAAATAGGCTATGCGGGGCGCAAAAAGCCCCAAAACGGGCTTTTTAGCGGTTAAATGCTTGATTATCAATTTTAGGTTATCCTTGCGGGCTTGTTCGCAAAGAATTAAGAAGTACTATTTTATTTCCGCTTTTTTTCTATTTTTGCCTGCCTTTTAAAAAAATCCAACAAGAAAGAATAATATGAATCCGAAGATTAAACTGGTAGAAGAGGCCTTTGGCCACAAAAGCAAGCACCCCTCTTTTAACCCGGGTGACAACATAACTGTATCTTACAAAATTACCGAAGGTAACAAAGAGCGTATCCAGGAATTCCGCGGAGACGTTATCCAGGTTCGTGGCGTAGGTTCAGGCAAAATGTTTACTGTTCGTAAAATATCAAACGGTGTAGGTGTTGAGCGTGTTTTCCCTCTTAGCTCACCTTTTGTTGACGAAATCATCGTAAACAAAATCGGCCGTGTTCGCCGCGCTAAACTGTTCTACCAGCGCACCCGTAAAGGTAAGGCAAGCCGTATTCAGGAAAAGCGCCAGGCTGAAACTGAAACTGCTGCTGCAGAATAGATTAAGCCCCTTAAATTATAACAATGCCGTTTCCCGAAAAGAAACGGCATTTTTTTTCAAATTCCCCGCTGTTTTAACCGCCTTTCATTTTTTACATTGCCATGACAATCCGTTTGGTAACATTTAACGTCTATGTATATAGATGTGAATAATTTTACGTTTTATAAGCGGCCGGGCTTTATAAATTGCAAAGTGGTATAAATCTTGAATCTCCGTGAATAATGGCCTACAAGAACTATAAATTCAAATCATTAAGGGTTTTCTCCAGCGATGAGTGGTTGGCAAACCGAAAACGCGAATACCGTACGGTATTCGACAGAAGTGAAACTACCTACATCTCGGCTGAACTGGCCTTTTACAACAAACTGTTTGATGAACAGGATTGGGAAGCAACCGTTACCCTTAAGGCTTTCTCGCATGCCGATGGCAAAAAGAAAGAGCTGAGCAGCCAGGATGAAAAGCGCAAAATACGCCTGGATGAAAACACCGTATATGTAAACAAGGGCTGGGGTATGGCTACGCCCGGCGCTTTTTGGCTTAAAGGCGAATACAGTTGGGAAGCTTACATTGATGGCGAACTGATAGGCACCAAGCGTTTTTATATTGAAGACGTGGGCCGGGTATCGGGCGAGGTTAACCCTTTTTTCGATATAGAATCGGTGCGTTTTTACACCGGCGATTACAACGCCGTTAACGAGGAGAACAAAACCTACCTCAAAAAAATAAATGCCAACCAAACACAGTACCTGTATGTGGAGTTCAAATTCCGCAACAAGATAGAGCCGGAGTGGAACTGCGAAGTAGTATTTAACTGGTATAATGCCTCGGGCATGTTAAAGGCCCGCATTGAGCGTTTCCGCAAAATTGAAACCGGCAAAGTAGGAGAGACCTTTACCTTTAACGAAGGTTGGGGTAACGATATACCGGGCACCTGGAAGGATTCCTCGTACCGCCTTGAAGTGGTATTTATGGATACCGTGGTGGCCGTAGCTTACCTTGACACCGGAGAGGAGGATGTGGAGGGCGATGTAGAACTGAATGCAATAAATGCACAGGTGGCTACTACTACAGTGGCTTCGCCTATCCGCCCCGATGAATCACTGGATGCACAGGTAGCTAACCTTGATGAGTTGATTGGTTTGGAAGAACTGAAGAAGGAAATCAAGAACCACATCAGCTACCTTAACTTCCTTAAGCTGCGCCAGGAAAAAGGCTTTAAAGACAGCGACCGCATAGCCCTGCACAGTGTGTTTATGGGCAACCCCGGCACCGGTAAAACCACCGTGGTTAAAATGTTGGGCCAGATATACAAGGCCATGGGCTTATTAAGCAAGGGCCACGTTAAAGAGGTTGACCGCAGCCAGTTGATTGGTGAATACATTGGCCAAACTGCGCCAAAGGTGAAGAAGGCTATTGAAGAAGCCAAAGGCGGTATACTGTTTATTGACGAAGCCTATGCCTTAGCCCGCGAAGCTGACGATAGTAAGGACTTCGGTAAGGAGGCCATTGAGGTTATCATTAAGGAAATGAGTGATGGCAGTAAGGACCTTGCCGTTATGGTGGCCGGTTATCCGCACGAGATGCAGATATTCCTGGACTCTAACCCCGGCCTTAAGTCGCGCTTTAATAACTACTTCCATTTTGATGATTACCTGCCGGAGGAATTGCAGGAAATTGCCATACAGGCTGCCAGGTACCGCAATGTTAAGTTATCGCCTGATGCCGAGAAATACCTTTTTGACCAATTGACAGAAGCCTACCGTAACCGCGACAGAACATTCGGTAACGCCCGCTTTGCCTACTCGGTAATTGATGAAGCTAAAATGAACTTAGGCTTACGCTTAATGAACAGGCCTGATTTGCGCGATTTGAATGATGATGCGCTTTCTACTGTAGAGTTGGAGGACATTGAACAGGTGTTTGCCAACAAGGGTAAGCGCCGCGCCAAAATAAAGGTGAACGAGAAGATGTTGCGCGATGCCTTGAATGAGTTGAACGAACTGATAGGCATTACCAATATTAAAAACGAGGTAAACGAATTGGTGAAGCTGGTACGCTTTTACGAAGAGATTGGCCGCGATGTAACCAATAAGTTTTCGCTGCATACGGTGTTTTTGGGTAACCCCGGTACCGGTAAAACTACCGTAGCACGTATTATAGGTAAAATATATAAAGCGCTTGGTTTGCTGGAGCGTGGCCATATGGTAGAAGCCGACCGCCAGGGATTGGTAGCAGGCTTTGTGGGCCAAACGGCTATTAAAACCGATGAGCGTATTAAGGAAGCCAAAGGCGGTGTGCTGTTTATTGACGAAGCCTATGCCCTTGGCGAAAACAGCCTTGGTAGCGACTTTGGTAAAGAAGCTATTGAAACCCTGCTGAAGCGCATGGAAGATATGCGCGGTGAGTTTGCCGTTATTGTTGCCGGTTATACTGAGCCCATGAACCGCTTTTTGGAAAGTAACCCCGGCCTGCGTTCGCGTTTTGACCGCACCTTTACCTTCCAGGATTATACTGCTGAGGAGTTATATCAAATAGCTATGAGCCTGCTGAAGAAGGAAGGCGTTAGCCCTGATAAAGAAGCGGACGAGTACATGAAGCAGTACATACAAAGCATATACGATTACCGCGATAAATACTTCGGTAACGGACGCGAGATACGCAAGTTTATACTGGAAGCCGTGCAGAACCAAAACCTGCGCCTGGCATCCATCAGTAAAGAGCACCGCACTAAGGAAATGCTGGAAACCCTAACGCTGGAGGACCTGAAAGAGTTTAAAATTCAGGAAGGTAAACGCAGCAGCTTAGGCTTTAAATACTAAAAACAAAAGGCGAGTTAAACACTCGCCTTTTTTATTGGGGGCTTCTGCTATTCTTCCAAAAAGGTTGACAAAAGTTGACACTTTAAAATGTTAACTATCCCCAAAAAAATATCTAATTAATTTATAATCAATAACTTGGATCTAAATCCCCTTTTTTATAGAGTTGACACTTTATTAGCCTGAGCGTCTTTTAGGTCCATTATGGTTATCGGAAACAGGATTCAGATGAAAGGGACAAGAAGATACATTATCCCCAACATTATCCCGTCTTCGACCGCATTTCGAAGCTAATTCCAGAATATCTTTTGTGACCCTAGATGCGAACGGCGACATATACTCTACTACTTCAGCAAGGTTATGCTGCCAGTGAGTGTTTTTGCCATTTTACCCCTATAAAAGGTAATTCGATAAACATACGTTTCGGAAGAAGCAGCCACTCCATTATACGTACCATCCCAGGCACCCGTTGTATTCATGTTACATTGTTGAGCCGGGTTATTATAGATTAACTTACCATTCCTATTAAAAATGCTCACCTCCGCCTGGGACACAACGGGAATATCAAATACAAAAAAGTCATTCAGGCCATCGCCATTGGGTGAAAAGGCTGTAGGAATGAATGCCCCGCTAGCAATATCAAAATTTTCAACTGCGGAAGGAATTTTCACGTTTATTACCTGTGTCACAGTATCATAATGCCCGAAACAATCCATTGCATACATAATAATATTGTGAATGCCGGGTGTTACAAAGTGATGATTTACATATTTCCCCTTTCCTTCGTTAAAGCTACCCGATGCAACATCATCAAACCGCCATATATATTTAGAAGCATCATTACTACAGCTAACTATTGCGTTACCAGTAAAGGTATAATCAGGAGATAGGGAGTCTTCATAGGTAAAAGTGGCGGAAATAGGTTCAGGTTTATAAAGCCAGAAATCTGCCGTTGAACAGAGAGGTACACCAGGCCAATCTATATCAACCTGTCCGCCAAAAAGCCATATACCGTTACTATTTAAAAATCCATTAACGCCGGCTTTTGCCGGTGGCAAATTAACCGGAGAAGGAACCCGATAGGTGCCATAGAAACCGGTAGTATTAACACTGTCATTTCCTGACATTAACTTCCAAATATTCGAATATGGATTAAACATCCAAAGATCATTCGCGATAACTTTGCCTCCAATTGTACCGCCATAAAACCAGAACCGCCCGCAACTATCAGTAATGGTAAGGCCTGAGGTACGTCTCGCTGAAGGATATGATTGAGTATCTTCCACACATAAAGGGGGATACACCCCGTTTCCATTTGATAACAATGTCCATGTCAGGCTATCTTTATTGAACCGCCAGAAATCCTTAAAGTCAACAAACTCGCTTCTTTTGCCCCCTAATAGCCACAATCTACCCATGGTATCCATCCATGCTGAGTACGCCGACCTTTCAATAGGCGTTAGCTGTGAGTTACCTATACTTAAACATGTCCATTGGTTAATATCCATGTTATAAACAGCAAACTGATCGGTAGGTTGCGGAAATGTTTGATAATTATCTTTTTTCATTCCTCCAAAGATATATACCTTGCTCCCCTCCCTCCAACAAGAGGTAACATCATAAATTCCTCCCGGATTATGAGCTGCATTTGGAATAGTGCCGCATTGAGCAGAATAGTACGCTGTTGCCTTAGCACCACCCATCCATGCCCATTGATTTATGTTTATATCGTATTTCCAAACATCAGGCGCACCAAAATAATTGCTTTGGCCTCCTATTAATCCTCCTGCCAACCATAAGTTTCCGTCATCATCTGTCCAGGTAGAAGATACTACCCGCATACCCGGGTGATTATTGGGTGAAAAACATCCCTTAGTAGTATCGTATTTGGGCAATACATAAATCGCCGTGTCAGGGCCGCTAATCCAGGTCCATTCTAAGGAAACCGGGTTAAAGCGCCACATATCAGTAAAGCTACAAGTACTACAACTGTAATGTAGAGGTGAGCCGCTATATATCCAAAAATTCCCCTTATTGTCCAACCAGCCGCAGGCACCTGCTCTCGGTGAAGGATAATTTACAGAGTCGGACACCCCCATGGTGCCATAAATTCCACTATCTACATTAAACTGCGAAGGCCCATGCATCCATGCCCATTGGCCCTGGGCTTTTGTTTGGCACACTGCTGCAAACAACAGGCAAAAAAGCAAAAAGTATTTTCGGTTCATTCAAGTAAGATAGCAAAACTTTATAAGACGTATAAAATTAAATTACGTACACTATAGTTGCCGGTGCGGGTACACCCTTGTGCCATAAATTCCACTATCTACATAAAACTGCGAAGGCCCATGCATCCATGCCCATTGGCCCTGGGCTTTTGTTTGGCACACTACTAAAAAACACCAGGCAAAAAAGCAAAAAGTATTTTCGGTTCATTTAGATCATAATCAAGTTAGTTTGGGAAAAGCATAACTTACTAACCAGGATTATACACTTGCTTGAATGGGAGATGGTAAATTACTTACATTCACAGTAAAGCCCATAATCACTTATTCGTCTATAATATTTGGGACTAGGAGGTAGTTGCTCCAAGTATTCATGGTAAAGTTTAAGGCGTTCCTTGCTTGGCGCCGAAAGATGTGATGTTGATTTGTCTACGAACCCATGTACATATCCCCAACAACATGTAGCTATGTCTATAAATTCAATTATGCTTGAATCTCTACCAATATAATTAATAATATAAACTGGTCTTTCAACACTTAAATACCTTAACCGAAACGGAAGAGTTCCATTAACGCCCTTCTTCCGTAAGGAGTAATAGTTTAATAATTTTGGACAATCATTGATGTCTTCTACATATAAAATACAATTCAAACCCTTCCCTGAAAAATCATCATAAACGTAAACTTTCTTATTATTCTTGAGTTTAAAGAAAAGGTACCGAGCATGGCCCATAGATACTAAGGCATACATTGCGAAAATCATTAGAACTGCAATTCCAAACTTGAAAGCACGAATAATCGATTCCAATATCTTTTATTTTTTAACTCCGCTCTGTGAACCATTGGGAGAACGGGGTGAACAATTATATGTTTAAAAATAAGTATACTAAAAAAATAGCGTGGCATCAACAACATCGCCAGCATAGCTCATCTAAAAAATAACCTTAAATAATGAGTTGTTTTTTTAATATTTAATTTAACAACGGAGTCTAGCAACAGACTATCCATAGTATTTGAATATTCTCTAAAAGACAAATCTTTGCAAATAGTTTTATCCAAATAAACAAATTCTTTACTGGGAAGCACGATAGGGTTACCGTTGCTGGATTGGACTAACGCTATACATGTAATGGAGTTTGCGTTAACGTAAACATAAATGCTATCTCCTTGAACCATCTCATTAGTATTGGCAATTTTGAAAACACCCTCATCAGGCTCTTCTTTAATCTCCTGACTATTTGTTGTATCTAAAAAAGCGATTAGAGAATATATATCGTATACTCTAGTACCAAAAATTTGATCTGCAATTTTAAGGCTATCACTAAAATATGCAGAGCCCCTTCCCTCCTTATCTAATATCAAAGACCTCTGCTTAGTTCTTAAGTATAACATTAAATTATTTTCTGAGACAACACCCTCCGAATTATAAAATAACTTCCCTTCTTTTACCATGGTATCGGTAAAAACGGTACCAGGGGCATAAGTGCGGCTGATAACATAATAAGATATTTCTCCGGAAGGACACTTTAGGAAATTACCGGTGAAATATTTAAGGGTCTTTGGTCCAGGAGGAGAGGCGCTGTTTAAGCATAAAGCAGAAATAGCAGCTAAAGACAAAAACAACAATGTCAATCTTACCATAATAATTCGTCGCGCTGCTAATAAACCAAACTTCAGGCACAGTTCTTAATTACCTAATCAACGTAACCGTACCCTTATACATTTTTGGTGTGTAGTTGTCAATAAACACTACGCGTATAACATAGCTGTAAACGCCTTCGGCGGCAGGCTTGCCTTTAAAGGTGCCATCCCAACCAAAGTTAATGTCGTTGGTGTCAAACACTTTTTCGCCTATGCGGTTAAAGATGGTGCCCTCTACCATTTTAACGGCAGGCATATTACCGAACAGCATAAATACATCGTTCTGTCCATCGCCGTTTGGTGTAAAGGCGTTGGGTATATACAAATCATAGCGCGGTATAACGGTAACCGGCAGGCTTGCGTTGGTTACGCAGTTATTGCCGTTAATATCAACTGTTAACTGTAATTGATACGTAGTGGAATTGTATGTTGAAACTACAGGGCTGCTACAATCGGCACAGCTTAAGCCGGCAGCAGGTGTCCAGTTATAGATAACATTAGGGTCGTAATTGGTATTGGCATTTACCTGTGCGCTTTCGCCAAGGTTCAACACTAACGAATCGGGCACCAGTGTTACAATAATGGCCTGCGGCTCCGTAAGGCTTATGGTGCCGGTATCTACGCACCCGTTATTGTCAGTAAGCACGTAAGTATAGTTGCCTGCTGCAAGCCCCCCGAACTGACCGCCATTGTTGCTTTGAGCGTTCACTGTAAACAACCAGGGGGTTGTGCCACCTGTTGCTGTTACAGTAATGCTGCCATCCTGGTAGCCGGGGCAGGTAACATCAGTTGAGGTTGCCGAAGCCTGTAACAACAGAGGCTCAGTAATTGTAGTGGTAGATGTTGCGGTACAGCCGTAAGTATCCGTAGCAGATACATCATAAGTGCCTGCTGCAAGGCTGCTGAAGGTACCGCTTGTATTTGTGGCTAATGTATTGCCTCCCTGTAAAAGGCTGTAGCTATACGGCGAAACGCCATTAACAGCAAGGCCACTTATTGCGCCCGTATTATCCCCATTGCATAACAGGTTAGTGCCGGTAGCTGTTACCGCTACGCTTATAACGGTCAGCTGTGTGGTAACTATACTATCGCAACCAAAACTGTTTTGCAGGGTAATAGGGTAGCTGCCGCTGCTTGTTACGGTGCTGCCATCGGGTAAGGTGTAGCTAGCGCCGTTACAAATGGTATCGGTAACGGTTGTAGTAGACGCAGGCAATACTACCAGCGTAACATGGAAGGCGCTGTCGCAGCCGTTAACCGTGCTCAGTGTGTCGTTATAAATACCGGGGGTGTTAACCGTGCTGCCGCCCGGCAGGGTATAGTTATTGCCGGCGCAAATAGTATCGGTATAAGTAGTATCGTAGGTTGGGTTAACACTTAGTTGCGTAACAATTATACTATCACAACCATTAACCGTAGGTAAAGTATCGGTATATGTACCTGCTGCGGAAGTAGTGCTGCCATCAGGCAAGGTATAGGTATCGCCATTGCAAATGCTTGTATTAACCGTGCTATTGTACGTTGGGTAAACAGTAAGGTTAACATGCACCACACTATCGCAACCGTTAATGGTATTCAGTGTATCAGTATACAGGCCGGTTGCGGTGGCTGCTTGGCCACCCGGTGTGGTGTAAGTTTGCCCCTGGCAGATGAAGGCATTATACGTAGTATCGTAAACGGGGTAATAGGAGAGCATAGTAGTATAAATGCTATCGCAGCCATTGGCCAGGGTAAAACTATCACTATAGGCGCCTGCAGCGGAGGCTATATTGCCATTAGGTAAAGTATAGGCAGCACCACTGCAAATATTTACAAAGTTGGTATCGCGTGCGGTTACGCAATTGCATACTTGTATGGCTGTGGTGGTATAATCGTAAGTGCCCGCTTGTGTTTGCGTTGGGTTGTTGTTGTAAGAAGGGTTGGCATTTTGAACCAGGCCCGTTGCTGTAACAGCAGGCACACCGGTACCTGCTACCCCGTTGCTGTCTGCATCGGCATAGCCGCCTTCCCAAACATCAAAGCAACCATCACCATCGCTGTCGGCAGTAATAAAATCAAGGCTGCCGGCATTGTCGCTGTTGTTTACAGTATAGTTGATTGTTGCGTTAATGAGGTCTGAAGTTTCAAGCCCGCTATACAAACCATTTTGCCCAAAACTGGTATTTGGGCCATCAATGCGGCCATCATTATTGGCATCAGCCTGTCCGTGCCCCGCTTCAAATACATCATAAATGCCATCATTATCGCTATCCAAATCCAGCGGATTTGGAACTCCATCCCCGTCAGAATCTGTAGTACAGTTTACCGAGTAAAAAGCTACATCATCAATAAAGTTGCCGGCTGCAGGGCTTCCGCTGGCGGTAGATATTGCCTGAAACTCGAAGCGTGTGGTGTTTTGCCCCGCAGGCACTACATACACACCGCTGTATAAAGCCCATGCGGTGTTACCTGTGCTAAACTGTCCCTGCTGGTAGGTATTACCCGGTGCGCCTATGCGCAATTCCATTACATCAACTCCCGCACGACCGCGATGCGCAAAGTACCACACCAATACATCACCGGGTGTAGTGGTTACATCCTGGTAAAGGGCGCTCATTTGCGTGTAATTAATTTCTGCATGTTGTGTGCCGGCATAAGCAGGCACGCCGTTAAAGTTGTTGCCCCACAACTCAATGGTGTTATCGGTAGAAGTTGTTTCCCAACCGGGCACCAGTGTTTCATCAACATAAAGCACATTACTGCCCGATATAACGGGCTGCTCAAAACTTCCGTTTACAATAAGGTTTTGTAAGGAGCCGTTGCCGCACTCAATAGCATCGGTTAAGCCATCGTTATCATCATCAATATCCCATTCATCGGTAATGCCGTCGTTATCTGAATCAGGAAAACAGTTGGTAACATCCACATGCACGGTATCGGCATTGCTTGGGCAACCCATTACAGTTGCGGTTAATATATAATCGCCGGTATTAAAGGTATTGGTATTAGGTAAATATGGGTTTTGCTGATTAGAGGAAAAACCACTGGGGCCCGTCCATGAATAAACAGCAGCAGGAATGGAATCAGCATTTAGTTGTAAACCCGAACCTGCGCAAATGCTGGGCGCGCTGGCCTGTGCGTTTACTTCAATTTCGGCAAAGTTGCTGAAGTAGCCAAAGCGGGTGCCACTGCCCGGCCCCCCGTGTATCATGCCTAAGTGGAAAAAGCTGGTGGTGTTCGTTATGTTAATAGCGGTGTTTTGCGGGTAGTTGGCGGCAGGCAGTAATTCCTGGGTGCTGTAAAGTTGCCCGCCTGAGCCGGGCACCACGGTAAATTGCCCCGCAGTAATTACGCCGGCTACGCCATTCACTAAAAAGTTGTTTAAGCCACCCGGGCCTGCCATTATGTTTACGTAAAGGTCCTCGTTGGTGGAGCGTGTAAATGAAACGGAGTACGAGCCCGTACACACCACAGGTGGCAGCAGGTCAAGCCCAACCTCGCAGCCGATACCGCTCATTTGCCAAACATAGGCAGGTGCTGAAGTTTGAATGTAGGTAGATGGCCCGCCCACGGAAAGCTGATAGGTTTGCCCTGCGTTAATAGTGGTTACTGCGCTTCCGTTTTGCGAAATGGTGGTGCCGTTTTGGGTAGCAGTAACAAACAGTTGATCGCCGGGCGCATTTAAAAAGCCGCTCATAGCCACGTATTCAGTGCCTACTAAAGAAACCGGTACAATCTGGTCGCCCCCTAAATCTGAACAGCCGCCAAAGGGGCCACCATTCAACAGGTCGTCCTTCACCGTTATGGCAATAGGCTGATTGGAAGTTACACGTGAACCCTGCAGGTGGTCGGCCGGTAAATAACCCGATGCAGTGGCGGAATAAGTTTGGCCGGCGTTCAACACTATGTTGTAGGGCACACCGGCCGCATGGCCCACCACCGCATTAGTAGGGGTAATGGTAACAGTGGTGTTGTTTTGCGTGGCTATAATATCAAAAGAGGAAAAAGGTTGGGGCGAGTAGGAGGGGTTGTTCTGCAGGTAATTTTGCGAGGGGATAAAGAAATCGGTTCCTAATGCGTTGCCACCCTTTAATACAAATATCTCAGGGTTGCACTGGCATTGTGCACTCACCACCTCGTAATAAACGGTAACAGGCGTGGTGCTGGAAATATGCAGTCCATAATTCAGCGTGCTGTTGGCCGGCTTGTTTTCGATAATGTCAATCCAGGCGGTAAGGTCTACCGTTTGGGTGCTGTTAGCCGGTATGTTTACCGTTTGCGTGGGCATACCCGCTCCTGCAGGTTGGGTAATGGTAACAGTAGCCGGTTGGTTGTAGGTGGTTATGCGAAAAACAATGGGCCGGTCGAAGTTTGACCCATCAATGGAAACTTCAGGCGCGGCAAACCAAAAGGCGGTATCGGTTTGGCTAAACAGCCTAATCGCAAATCCCGTAAAAAGGATAAAAAGTAAAGTTTTTTTCATGTAGCGGAGTCCGTGTCAAATATAACCAAGGATATGGATTGAGATGAATATCTGGGCGCGCAGGTTGCCTCTTTCAAAAACTATGTTGTGTTCATAATTCTTTATTGGTAATGGCGGCTACCTTAAAGGCAAAAAGTGCACCTTTGCCACCATGCGCCACAAGAACAATGTAACCTTAGGCCAGGCACTGGAAATGATGGTAAAAGAGCTTAAAATCAAAGGCAAGCTCGACGAAACCCGCATACAGGATGGCTGGGAGCGCATTATGGGCAAGCCCATTGCCAAATACACCTCCTCCATTTCTTTAAAAGGAGGTAAACTCTACATTAAGGTGGAAAATGCCCCCCTAAAACAGGAATTATCCTACGGCCGCGAAAAAATCCGCGATTTGTTTAACCAGGAGCTGGGTTCCGACGTAATAAGAGAAGTGATTATTTTTTAAAGCTTTAGGGATCGGGTACACCTGCTATCAACCGGTAACAGTGTTCAGTTTAATGTGCTACAATGTACACTGCCTTGTGGAATAGTGGCAGATGCCCATCTTTTGTAAATAGATACATTCGTTGCTGATGAAAGTATTGCGTGTTGTCATTACCCTGCTGTTTAGCGTAATGGCTTTAGTAATTTTTGCCCAGGGTACTGATACGGTACCTTACAAGATAAGCCATTATGATATCAAGAAGCAGGAAAAGGTATCAGTAGTAGCCGCAAAGCTGGGTGTTGACCCTCAAATTATCGTTAAGCTGAACAAGCTGCGTAACGTACAACAGGATTTAGTTCCCGGCCAGCGCATTAAAATCCCGGTTTATCCTAAAGGGTATAAATACACACCGGAAACCGTAGTAGTGCACAAAGCCCCGGCATTGGATAGCGCCGATATCAAACTGCTTTATGGCGAGGAAGCCACCAAAACACAACCCGTGGTGCTGCCTCCGCTTACTTCTGAGGAAGCCAAGGGCCGGCTTGACATGGTGGACGTAATGTTGGAGATGAACGAAGCTATGCTGCAGGGGGTTAAAGCCAGTATAGATACTCTTAATGCTCCCGAAAGCGATAAACCCGTTGATGAGCGGAATATACAGGCACTGTTGCTGAAGATGAAACGCTCCCGCGATAAGGTGTTGCTGATGCCTTACCTGGAACATATACAGGATAGCCTGAGCCAAGAGATGGTGTTGCTGAAGAACGAGAAAACCATTCTGCAAAAAATACTGCAGCCTACTGCCGTGCCGATTGCGCCAACTGATACTGTATTGGCTGTCATAGATACAGCCTCACTGGAGGCTGCCAACGAGCCCCCTGTTGTGGTTGAGCCCGAAGTGAAGGATACGAATGATGTACTGGCCATGAAGGAAGATGATGTGGTGAAGGACGACAATAAAAGGATTGAGGTAAAACGAAACGAGAATAAGCGGAAGAAGTTTAAGGAATACTACCCGCTGGATACGGTTATAGTTTACGACCTTGGGCCTACTACTTCGGCCCGCAACTATGCCAAAAGCCCCGAGGTCCAGCAAAAGCGCAAAAGCCTTTGGGATACAGCCCGCGCAGTTGACCCTGTCATAGATTCTGCAACCCTTAAACGTTTGCAAACACCAATACAAATACCTGTTGACAGCAACACGGCAATGAAGATTAAAATACCTAATACGCTTGACTCCGTAATCATTAAACCGATAAAGGTGCCTAAACCGGTAGAAGTGAAGGACACGGTTAAAGCGCCTGCACCTGTAGTGGCATCGGTAAATGATACGCTGCAGAAGAAGGCTATAGATACCTTAACAATTGCACGAACGGATAGCAACAGCGCCCCGCTTATTGATACCGTAAAAGCTGCACAGGTAAAAGTTGAGCCGGTTAAGGTGGATACTGTAGCGCCGGTGGCAGCTAAAACCGATACCATTGCCAAAGCCCCCGTGGTTAAAAAGCAAACAACAAGCGTGGCTGATATGGCTATGGCTTCTGCCGATTCAGTAAGGCATATTAAGGCAGAGTTTTTTTACAAGCGTGCACAAAAGGCCATGGGTGAAAAGAACTTCCGCAATGCCGAGCAGTATTTGAAAAAGGCGGTGGACTTATACCCCCGCCATTTCGAAGCCTGGTTTGCTATGGCTGAAATGGATGACCTTTTTGGTTCGCAGGGCACTGCGCTTAAGGAGTATAAGATTTGCGAGTCTATTGATTCTACCCAGCCTAAGTTGTATTATAACATGGGTAACGTTTATCAAAAAATGAAGCGCAAAACGGATGCTTACAAGGCTTTTGATAAGGCCATAGAATTAAACCCTGAGTTCATTCTGGCTTTAATGGCACGTGCCGCTATACTTACCGATTGGAAGAATTACGATGCTGCTATTTATGATTATGACCGCGTTGTACAACTTAACCGTACTTACCATTTTGCCTACAAGGCACGTGGCCAGGTAAAACTGCTTAGCAAAGATTTTACTACCGCTGCCGATGATTTTACCCGCTACCTGATATTCGAGGAAACTGACCCTTCCGCTTACTACTACCGCGGCTTGGCCAAAATAGGTATGAACGACCTTTTGGATGGCTGCCTTGACTTATCGAAAGCGGCTGACATGGGTTACGTAGCTGCTCAAAAAGCGATAAAGAAAACCTGCGAGTAAGCTTCTTAATAGATGTAAAAGGATGCAATTTTAAGGACGGCAATCCGTCTCTTTAACTCAACCGTGATGTATGGCAAGCGTATATGATTACAGTGCAAAAGACCTGAGTGGCAAAACCGTTAAGCTTTCTGATTACCGGGGTAAAGTGTTGTTGATTGTAAATATCGCCTCTAAATGCGGACAAACGCCCCAGTTAGAAACCCTGCAACAGCTGTACGAAAAGTACAAGGAAAGGGGCTTTGAAATTCTGGCTTTCCCTTCTAACGATTTTATGCAGGAACCTAACGAGGGGGGCGAAATTACCGAGTTTTGTAAGGTTAATTATGGTGTAACGTTTAAGGTATTTGCAAAGGGTTCGGTAAGGGGGGCAAAGGCGGCTGATTTATATCGCTTTTTGGCCGCTGAAACCGGTGGTTTTTTAAGAAAAGGCTACCCGCTGTGGAACTTCCATAAGTATTTGATTAACAGGAGGGGAGAGGTGGTAGATTGGTTCAATCCATGGAAATGGCCGGATGACGACAAAATTACCGCTTTAATCGAAAAATGTCTGGACGAAAAGGCTGTGGAAAATAAGAAAATGGCAGGGCACGCAAATTGATAAAGAGCATTACCTTTGCAATCCGCGTTAGGACAAAAAGGATTAAAAAATTTAAAACATAAACAGTATGGCAGTTCAAATTACAGACAGCAATTTCAAAACCGAGGTGCTGGATAGCAACAAGGTAGTTCTTATAGATTTTTGGGCAGAATGGTGCGGCCCTTGCAAGGCAATTGGCCCTATGATCGAAGAAATTTCGAAAGAATACGAAGGCAAAGCAGTTGTAGGCAAGGTTGATGTAGACAACAACCCTGAAACAGCCATGAAATATGGCATCCGCAATATCCCTACCCTGTTATTCATTAAAAACGGGCAGGTGGTAGATAAGCAGGTAGGTGCAGTGCCAAAGGCAAACCTGGTTGCTTTATTGAACAAGCACCTTTCTTAATTGAAAATTGAAATCTTATTCTTGTAGGGGCAATTAGTTAATTGCCCCTACGTTTTTTTAGGGTTATTGCATTTAGTAATTTGTAATCTTAAGCTTGTAGAAAGTTACAAATTGCAAAGTCAGTCTTCGACGGGCTCAGACTGACAAAAAGATTTCAGATGGCAAACGAGTTAGAGCAACAACATTTTCCGGAAATAGATAACCTTGAGCTGTTAGCTAAACAGGTGGTAGAGGGCTTTATTATTGGCCTGCATAAATCTCCTTTTCATGGTTTTTCGGTGGAGTTTGCCGAGCACCGCCTTTACAACCCCGGCGAAAGCATGCGCCACCTGGATTGGAAAGTGTATGCCCGCACCGGTAAAATGTTTGTAAAGCGCTACGAGGAGGAAACAAACCTGCGCTGCCAGATTGTTATTGATGCCTCTTCCTCTATGTATTTCCCTAAAGATGAAGATGCTAAAACCAACAAACTGCGCTTCTCTATCCTTTCAGCCGCAGCGCTTATTAATTTATTAAAGCGCCAGCGCGATGCCGCCGGCTTAAGCATATTTACGGATAAGGTATTGGTGAACACCGGCGCCAAAAGCAGCACCAAGCATTTGCAAATGCTGTATGCCAACCTGGAGAGCCTGATGAAGCAATCTCCCTTAAACGTAAAAACCGACGCTGCCGCGGCCTTGCACGAAATTGCGGATACGGTGCATAAGCGCAGTATGATTATCATTTTCAGTGATATGTTTGACAACATAGACAGCCGCAGCGCCGATAATCTATTCTCTGCCCTCCAACACTTAAAATATAACAAGCACGAGGTTATTCTTTTTCATGTGGTGGATAAAAGCAAGGAGCTGGACTTTGAGTTTGAAAACCGCCCTTACCAGTTTGTAGATATGGAAACAGGGGAGAAGGTGAAACTGCACAGCAACCAGGTTAAGGATTTTTATGTGCAGCAAATGAAAAAATTTGAACATGATTTAAAGCTTCGCTGCGGCCAATATCAAATTGATTTTGTTGAGGCCGATATCAATAACGATTTCCGCCAGGTGTTGCTTCCCTTCCTGATGAAGCGCACTAAAATGTTATAAAGAAGAAAAGGCCCCTATCGGGGCCTTTTCTTCTTCTGTTATCTCTTAAGTTTTATGTACCCTTAAAAAGATTATGTCACGATAAAACATCCATTTCTCTTAAAGCGGGTAACCCCGGGCAATTCAAGGGATTAGGAAACGGGTGCAGCTCGAGATTACCTGCGATAAACAAAAACGGCCCCGTTGTGCGGAGCCGTTTTTTATAACTTCTAATCTGTTCAATTATTCTTTTGCCTTGTTCTTTCTGCTTGCAAGGTCAACCATAATAGGCGATGCAATAAAGATAGAAGAGTAAGTACCAACCAACAAGCCTATGATAAGGGCGAATGAGAAGCCACGGATAGGAGTGCCGCCGAACAGGAACAATATCAACGAAACCAGGAATACAGTTACTACTGTCATAATGGTTCTGCTTAATGTAGAGTTGATAGAATCGTTGGTGTTTTGTGTAAGCGTACGTGTAGGGTGCAGGTTAACGAATTCACGAATCCTGTCGAATACCACCACGGTATCGTTAACGGAGTAACCAATCAGGGTTAATACCGCTGCCACAATGTTCTGGTCAATTTCTAACGAGAATGGCATAATGTGGCGGAACAGCGAGAATATACCCAGAATAAGAACAGGATCGTGTATTAAGGCTACAACAGCGCCGGCAGCGTATTCCAATTTGCGGAAACGAATAAAGATGTAAAGGAATACACCACCCACACCAAACAATATGGCCCAAAGGGCGCTCTTGCGAATATCATCGGCAATGGAAGCTTCAATTTTAACTGAGCTCTTTACATTCTTGCTTCTGAAACTCTCAATTGTTGGCTGTTCGGTAAATATACCCTTAAGTCCTTCGTAAACTTTAGCTTCAACAGTGCTGTCAATAGCAGGGCCTTGTTGGTCAATAAGGTAAGGGGTAGTAATAGAAACCTGGTTGCTGCTGCCATAGGTTTTAACCTGCGGCGCGCTGCCCAGTGGGCCTTCAAGCGCTTTGGCAACCTGTTCTGTCGTAACGTTCTTGTCAAACTGCACTACATAGCTACGGCCACCTTTAAAGTCAACACCATAATCAAATCCGTAAAAAATCATGGAGGCAAAAGACACCGCGAAAAGGATGGCAGAAACAGTGTAAGATATTTTGCGCTTACCAATAAAGTCAACGTTTATATTCTTAAACAGGTTCATGGTAAAGCTATTGCCGAAAGTGATGTTCCAGTTGCGGGCAAACGCAAAATCAAACATCAGGCGCGATACCAATACCGCTGTAAACATGGATGTTAACAAACCGATAAAGAGGGTGAAACCGAAACCGTAGATAGGGCCAAGGCCAAATACCATCAATACGATAGCGGCAACCATGGTAGTTAAGTTACCGTCCACAATGGCGCTGTAGCTATGCTGGTAACCTTCGTCAACCGCAAGGCGCAGGCCTTTGCCTCTTATAATTTCTTCGCGCACACGCTCGTTAATAATTACGTTGGCATCCACCGCCATGGCAAGCGTAAGGATGATACCTGCCATTGCAGGAAGCGTAAACGCAGCGCCGAAGGAAATAAGCGCACATACCAGAATAAACAGGTTTAACAGCATAGCTGTGTTGGCAATGATACCTGAGCTGCTGTAGTAAGCAACCATAAACAGGAACACCAATAACAAGCCAATGCCCAGTGATAACAAACCTGCTTTAATAGATTCTTTACCTAATGAAGGACCTACCACCTGCTCTTCAATAATCACGGTTTTAGCTTCCAGCTTACCGCTCTTTAAAATGTTGGCTAAGTCAGTGGCATCTTCAATACCATCCATACCGGTAATTTGAGTGTTGCCACCCGAAATTTTACCCTGTACGGTAGGGGCAGTTAATACGCGGTTATCTAATACAATGGCTACAGAACCTTTGTATTTTTTACCCTGGAAGGTTTTGTCTACAGCGGCGCCGGTCATTTTCTCCCATTTGTCTGCACCAAAAGAATTCATGCGCAGGTTAACGGAGAATGAACCGGTCATAGCATCGTGGTCCTGGTAGGCATCGGTAATTACTTTACCGGTTAGTGGCGCCTCAGGGCTTGCTGTATTTACTTTAATAGCATACAAATCATAGAAACGCTCATCTCTTCTGTCTGATTTCATGCTCCACAGCAAACGGCAATCGCGCGGAAACTGGGCTTTAATAGCCGGTTGGCCTAAAATGCGGTTTACTTCCGCAGTATCTTTACCTAAAGCCACACCTACAAGCGGGCCTTGTTGCAACACACCCTGGTTATCGGCATTAATTTGCAACACCTGAATAAGCGGGCTAACCTGGCTCTTTTCCTGCTTGGCAGAATCAACTGCAGGCGTAGCTGCGGTTACTGTGGTATCAGTAGCAGTTGACGCCATAGTTGAATCAGCCGTTGTGGTTGAATCGGCGGCAGCTTCAGCCGGTGCTTCTTCTTTTTGATTTAAAAGCTTGGCTGCTTCAATAGCGCCGCGCAGGCTTGGCTCTAATTCGCGTAAGTCGTAAGTATCCCAAAACTCTAATTGAGCGGTAGATTCTAACAGTTTACGAACACGTGTTGGGTCCTCAACGCCCGGTAATTCCAATATAATACGACCGGTGTTTTTCTGTAACGAAATGTTAGGTGATGCAACACCAAACTGGTCGATACGCGTTTTTAATACCTTAAAGGTTTGCTCAATAGCAGCATCAAAATCACCACGTAGGGCTTTAACTACTTCCGCATTGGTTGAGTTGAAGGTAAGTTTACCCTGGTAGTTTTCCTGGTTAGCAAAAATCATTGCCAGTTTACCGTTAGGGGCAAGCTTCTCATATTCCTGTTGGAAAATGGTAAGGAAGTCAGATTGATTGTCCTTCTGTGCTTCTTTAGCATTAGCCAAAGCCTTGCGGAAGGTAGCATCCTGCGAACCTGAACCGGCTAAACGACGCAATACGTCATCTTCAGCAATTTCAAGCGTAAGGCTCATACCGCCTTTTAAGTCCAAACCAAGTTTAAGCGCATTGTCGCGGCAAAAACGGTAGTTCAAAAAACTCATACCTGCAATCGGCTTGTTGGATACAGAATCCAGGTAATAGCGACGCCAGATAGTTTTGATGTGCTCAAAAGAGTCTTCAGCAGCAATTTTAGCTGCGGGATTTAAAGAGGGGTCAATATTTACCGTAACACGCTGCGCGGCAAAAGTGTCAGCTTTTCTCTCAACATTGCGGGCCAAGAAGGTAAATGACAATTGAATAAGGCAAACAATTACCAAAATGATAGTGAAAGCCCGGATAATTCCTTTGAGGTTCTGCATCTGAAAACGTATTTATTCAAAAATTTGGAAGCGCAAATATAGAAGAATGGGGTAAAAATGAAAGGTTTGGCTTTATTATAGTGTTTTAAGCCATTTCTATGATTATGAGGCAGTAAGAAATGAAGACTTTCTCCTATTGGGCTAAAGGGCTATTTACACTCCTTTAACCGGCCCTTTACCCACGCTGAATTTACCCTGCGGTCGCTGTTTAGCAGGTCCCGGCTTATGTAGTTTATAACATTGGCCATTTGCACCTCGTCCAGCTCTATACCAAACATGTTTTGCTCGTAATTGGCCCCGTTTACGGTAATAGGCCTGGTCATACCGTTCTTTAGCCAGCAGGGTATTGAATCGAAGTTTTGCAGGGCAAAATCGGCATCTTTTAGGGGCGGCACCAGCACTTTAATGCCTTCCCCCTCCTTACCGTGGCACATGGCGCAGCGGTTGTCGTAAACTGTTTTGCCGGGGTGTTCAATGCTTCCGTGGGTTAAAATGTTGGCTACAAACACCGCAATTATCAGCACTATAAAAAAGGGAGCTAAAAAGCGCAGTATGTTCATGCCCTTAACGGGGGCGGCGGGTTCCTCATTTTTCATGCAGCAATTCCTCAATTTCCGTCATCAGCTTATCCACGCTCTTTTCATCGGTGCCATCATAGTAACCGCGTATGCGCTTTTGCTTATCAATTAATATAAAGTTGCCGCTGTGTACGTGGCCGCCCGGGGCATCAGGGTCTTCGCCGGCGCTTACCAGCATGCTTTCAGCCAAACTGTAAATGGAGTCTTTTTGCCCGGTTAGCAGGTGCCATTTTTCGGTTTCAATTTCCAGCTTTTGGGCGTAGGCATGCAGTTTTTGAACGGTATCACGCGTAGGGTCAATAGAGTAGGAGAGGAACACAATCTCCTTGTTATCCTTAAACTTTTCGCTAAGGCGCAGCATCTGTTGCATCATTTTGGGGCAAATGCTGGGGCAGGAGGTAAAAAAGTAATCTGCCACAAAAATCTTGTCCCTGGCTACGGCATCCGTAATGGTATTGCTGTCCTGGTCTAAAAACGAAAAAGCCGGGATAGTGTAATCCAGGCTGTCCGTAACGGTTTTACCGTCAATATTTTTGGTTACTGCTGTTTTAGGGCCGTAAACCGGTAGTTTATTACCTGAAAAATTACAGGCTGCAAGGGTAAGCAGCAGCGGGCTTATGTAAAGTATTTTTCTCACCATCGTTCAACTCCGTTAGGCACGGAGCGCGATGCTAAAGTATTTCTCTTTAAGCATATTGGCAACCTCGTAACTAAGGGGCTTATCTAAAAAGCCCACTATTTCGGGGTAGTTTCTTGCTTTTTCAACGTCGGTTTCAAAGTCAGATGTCGTAATAAAGAAGATATTGATTTGCGCTTTCACATACTCCGGAAACTGGCGGTAGCTTTCCAAAAACTCCCAACCGTCCATACGCGGCATATTTATGTCCAGCAAAATTACGGAGGGCAACTCCTCGCCGTTTAAAATTATGTTGTGCAGGTCGGCAAGCGCATCTTCGCCACCATAAAAGCTGCGGATGTTTTCAATCTCTGCTTCTTTAAGCATTATGCGGCATAGCACGTTGTTGGCTTTGTCGTCATCTATCACATATACTAAGGGCTGTTCCATAACATTAAGTTTTGTTTGTTACAACTTAAATTGTTGTTATGCGAAAGGTTACGCCCCATACATGAAATATGTTCCGTTTACGAATGAAAAACTGCACTTCCTTAACCTTTTACAATTGGCGGATTGTTGCGTTTCAAGAGAATGTTGTGGCTTAATTTTAAAACTTCAACATGCTTTTAATTTCATAAACAATAAGCTTACAAAGGCAGAGTTGTTTTAGTATAAGTTGCTGTATATGGAGAATATTAAACTTCCTGTTTCCCTTGCTACCTTTGTATTGGTAGCCTATATTATCATTTCGAAGGTTTATCCTGCTCCTTACGTGATGGTTGGTGTTTTTATCTGCTCCCCTTTTTGGTTATATGGATGCTTTATCGCGTTTTGAAATACGGTAAACCTTCCGACGAAACATTTGATGAATATTTCTATTGTGATTCAGAAAAGAAACGATTACCGGTTAAGGAGCAAACGGAGCATCCCGAACACTTTAGAAGGTAGCTTGTTAAAAGTTGTAATACTGTAAAAATACCTGGATTATGGCCCCTTATCAGGCAGCATAAAATAACCTACATTTGCCCGCTATGAGCGATAATGTTGTAAAGCAGAGCAGAGTAGCCAAACCCGAATGGCTTAAGATAAAATTGCCCAGCGGTAAGGAGTTTAGCGAGGTTAAACACAACGTCGAGCAAAACCGCCTGCATACCATTTGCGAAAGCGGAAAATGCCCTAACCAAACCGAATGCTGGGGCGCCGGTACAGCCACTTTAATGATATTGGGCAATGTTTGCACCCGCAGCTGTATGTTTTGCAATGTAGCAACCGGCAACCCCGAAAGTGTGGATATAACAGAACCATTACGCGTGGCCGAATCGGTTAAACTTATGGGGCTTAAGCATGTGGTTATTACTTCGGTGGACCGTGACGACCTTATTGACGGCGGCAGCAAGATATGGGCTGCCACTATCCGCTCTATACGCCGCCTAAACCCCGGCCTTACTATGGAAACCCTGATACCGGATTTTAAAGGCGATTGGGAGAACCTGCAGCGCATTATTGATGTTAAGCCGGAAGTAGTATCACATAACCTGGAAACCGTAAAACGCCTTACACGCGAGGTGCGCATACAGGCGAAATACGAGCGCAGTTTAGAGGTGTTGTTGCGCCTTAAAGAAGGAGGTATTGCCCGCACCAAAAGCGGCCTGATGCTGGGCCTTGGCGAAACAGAGGAAGAGATTTTGGAAGCTATGGACGATTTGCGCAAGGCTAAGGTTGATATTTTAACCCTGGGCCAATACCTGCAACCAACGCGCAACCACCTGCCGGTTGCGGCCTACATTACCCCCCAGGATTTCAACCGCTATAAGGAGATTGGGCTGGCTAAAGGCTTTATGTATGTAGAAAGCGGCCCTATGGTGCGCAGCAGCTACCATGCAGAGAAGCATGTGGTTTAGTTTACAGTTCACGGTTCATAGTTGAATGCAGGTTTGCAATTGGCAGGGAATACAATCAGTTGCAACGGGAGGTTTGTAACTTGCAAAGAATAGAATACCAATTGGTAAAATAGAGCGCTTAAGATTAGCTTTTAGATTGGCATTGCACGCCAAAGGTGCTTTCAAAGTTTTTAATGAATACGCCTTTGTAGGCGTCAAAGTCCTGGGTTGTGCCAAATTCTTTTTGTAAGGAGGTTACGCCCTTGCCTTCTAAACCGCAGGGTATTATTTTATCGAAATAGGAGAGGTCAGTATTTACATTCATGGCCAGGCCGTGCATGGTAATGTGCCGCGAAGCACGCACGCCAATAGCGCATATTTTATGGTCGTTACCGCCATCGCGCAACCAAATGCCGGCGGCATCTGCAATACGTTCACCTGTTAAGCCATAGTGCGTAAGGCTTTTAATTATAGTTTCTTCCAGCAACTCAATATAGCGGGCTAAACCTATCCCCAAACTGTCCACATCCAGGATAGGGTAGGCTACCAACTGCCCCGGCCCGTGAAAGGTAACATCACCACCTCGGCTAACCTTGTAATACTCTGCCTGCATTTCTTCATCGCTAACCAAAATGTTTTCGCGCTTACCGCTTTTGCCCAGGGTAAACACAGGGTAATGCTCACAAAGTATAAGATGGTTAGTTGTAGGGGTGCCGTTTTCCTTAGCGTGCAAATTGGTATTGAACAATTGCTCCTGCAGCTGCAATACGTCAGCATATGGCTGCAGCCCTCTATCAATTAGTTGTATGCATTGCATAACTTACTTACTGCCCTTTTGCTTTTCGCGTTTGCGTTGGTCTTTGTATTCTCTGGCGGTAACAAGGCGGTAGTAGGCTTTTTCTAATTCGCGGTTCAGGTTTTTAACTGCGGAATTATACGCATCCAGGTATACCCCTGTAATAAAAGGGAAAGGGCGCTGTAGTTGGTTTAAGTGCTTATCGAGGAATAACAATGCGCTGGTTGTGGCAGGCATGGTATTATGCTCGGTAGACACAGTATCCATAGTGCGCGCATCGTATCTGCCGCTTACAGGCAGGCCTGAGAAATCAGAAAAATCGGAGTAGCCTTCGGCCGTACCGTATTCCGAGAATATAAAGTTGGTGTAGTTAAAAGTTACGGTGCTGTCGTAATTCAAATCCTGGTTCAGAAAGATGTTACGATTGCCCTTCAGCAGTTCTTTGGTGTCCTTGGCGTAAATAAAGTATACCGGACAAAAGGTAAAGTGTGTTTTATAGGCGTAGTACATTTTAAGGTTCTGCTTTTTGCGGTCTTCCACAATTCTATCGGCCACATCATCGCGGCCGGCTTTGCGGTAAGCTGCTACACTTTTATCGTTTGTTTTTAAACGCACCACAACGGCGCCCGATTTTAAGGCACGTAAGGTTGCGCTTGCTCTTTGGCGTTCAGGTACGGTATCGGGGTCAAGATTGGTTATTACGTAAGGCTCTTTAGAAAAATCGTGCGGTTGGTTTTTTTGTGCCTGCGCAACGTAAGCCAACCCCAGCAATAAGCCCCAAATCCATATTTGCTTCTTTATCATTTAAACTCTCCTGCAATTTCTTTAGGCACAAACTTGCGCACCTTGCCTTTGCCCCTTATTATCTCCCTTACAATAGTAGATGATATAGAGCTAAGCTCCGGCCGCGATAGTATTAAAATGGTTTCCAGTTGCGGCAACATATCGTGATTTAAGTGCGCAATAGTTTTTTCGTATTCAAAATCGGCTGCCGAGCGTATACCCCGCAGCAGGTAGTTTGCTCCTTTTTGTTCGCAAAAATTTACGGTAAGGCCTTCGTAGCTTTCCACTTTCACTTTTTTCTCGCCGGCAAAAACCTTCTTGATCCACTCTATGCGTTTTTCAAGCGGGTAAAGGGTTTGCTTTTGCGAGTTTGAGCCTATGGCAACAATTACCTGGTCAAACAGGGGTAAAGCCCTGCGCACAATATCGGCATGGCCAATGGTAATCGGGTCAAACGACCCCGGGAAAACTGCAATCTTTTTCATGCTGTAAACTTGAGCCGAAAGGTAGCAATATTTACAAACTGCAATTAAAATGCCACGTCACCTTTAGGTCATTTTATGACTCAAAAGGGTCGTAATGTATGCCTTTGCGCTCCATACGGCGTGCACGTATCAGTTCCTGCCTTATGTACCAGGCGCGTTTGTAAAAGGGGAAGTGGTTCAGTTCTTCTTCAGTAAAGTCGGGTGGTATGGCGTCGTGTGGTATATGGCGCTCCTCCTTGTCTTTCAACATTTGCTTAGCCAGTATATCAAACTTGGTTTGCAGGGCAGCAAGGCTCCATTCGCCAAACACATTGTGGCCACCTTCGTAAATCTGTGCCTGGTATTCCTCGTAGGTGGTTATGTAGCCGCTATAGCCATTGGCGTAGGGGCAAAGTATAATGCGCTTAACGCCGCGCGGCGCAAGGGCCTCCTGTAGCGATTCCCGCAGCCTTTTACCGGCTATGGTGGTTATCTCGAAGGGGAAACCGGCTAAAGCCACATCGCCGATTATAAACAGCTGTAAGGGCAATATTTTTGGGGTCCACGGTTTTTTAATATCGCCCACCTTTTTGTGGAAGTATTTAAAGGTAGAGATGGCAGGGTCTGCCCAGCCCGGCACCGGTATACGGTTAAGGTGCTTGGTACCTAAAACACGGCGGCTGTTTGATTCTATAAGTATATCCTTTTTGCCCTGGGCGCTGTATTTACGTTCAATAATGCGCTTGTATTCTTCGCTGCCAAACCTGGCCTTTATCTTTTCCCAAAATTTAATGAACCGGGCAAGGCGCTTCATAATGCCGCCAACAACGGGGTGCATTCCGGGGCCGTCAATCATGGTGCCGGTAAAAAAGGCAATGCCCAAAGCTGCCGGGCCGGTGCGAGCCTCCGTATTGCCATTGGCAAACTTAGGGTCGGCAGTAACATCGCTGAAGTTTACAAACATCAGCTCGTAATCAATCCCGGCATCAATGGTTTTAAAACCCCGGTCTTCGGTTATTTCTTTGGCTTTCTCAAACTGAAGTTGGCCATTAAACTTAGCGCTCTCAATATCGTTAGGGTATTTGCCCTCCCATTGGCCCCGCTGGAAAGGATATACAGGGTTGTGTACAAAGCGGGGGGTTACATCGCCGGCAGTGCCCTGCGCAAACGAGGCCAGGTAGTTACTGTGCCCCATGTTCTTAAAATGCTCTTCAAGGTAGGCGGCCGCGTAGCCTTTGTTATCGTAACAAACCTTGTGGTTGGTGTTGGGCAGGCTGGTAGTATGTACCCCAAACCAGTTTATGGAGCCAATCTCTTCGCCATCAGTTCCGCTAATTTTCAGCAAAGTCATTTCGCGGTCAATCAATAAATGGCGCTCGTTAAATTTACCCTTTACTTTTACTTCCGGGTTAAGGTTATAAGCATCTAACGAACGTTGAAAGGCTACTTCCTTTTCCGGGGCAAAAACACCTGTATTCCAGCTAAGTGTTGCCGGTTTAATATTGGCCTCTGCTTTTACAATAGCTTCTACAATGCCATCTACAATCTTCTTGTATACCTCCATTACAAAACCCGGCACGCTTAAGTTGTAAAGGCCGTAGTAAGAGTATCCCCCCGGCCCGCTATGGGTGTGTTGTGCGGTAAGCATCAGGTTATCCTCATCGTAATTAAATTCCGGATGTTTGCGCTCAAGGGTTTTAAGCACCCCTTTTTTAATGGCAATGGTTATAAAGCATATTTCGCAGTTAACAAAGCAAACCTTGCGGCCATTAGCCTTATCAATAAAAATGTAAGCCCTGGCCGAAAGGGGCGTTTCTACCGATTCCATGGTATTGTAATAAATACCATAACCCAGCATTCCAACTCCCTTTACAAAAGCGGTTATATCTCCCTTACCGGTTCCTACTTCAAACATTGGCCTAACAGTTCAAATTTTGATTAAAAGCAAGCAATAATACTTTGATTCAATGATTGTAAACGATTTACCGCTTAAAAAATTGAATAAGCAGCCGCTTTTTTAAGCTAAGGATGAAATGACCATAAATAAAAAGTCCCCCGCTTTTGGCGGAGGACTTCTATTCAACTAAAACTGTTGTTATTTACCGTGCTGTATGGTAAGCGGTTTAACTGCTGTACCATTAGCGCTTTGTATTTTAACCATGTAAAGGCCGTTTGCAACGCCGCTCAGGTTAAGTTCTACGTTAGTAGTACCTGCCTTGTAGTTAGTAGCAGGCAGGATAGTTTCACCAAGAACGTTGTAAACTGTAATAGCCATATCAGGTGTTCCGTTGTTGCCGAAAGTTAACTGCACTTTGCCGTTGCTTGGGTTAGGGAACAGGCTGATAGTAGAGGCAAAGGTTGCTTCCTGAATGCCTACACCACCGATGATAACATCTTTACAAACCTGAGGTGAAGTGCCAAACTGGGTAGTTACGGTTAAGCACACATTGTAAGTGCCGTTAGCGGTGTAAATGTGTAGTGGGTTTGCAGCTACTGAACCTGTTCCATCATCAAAGTTCCACTGGTAAGTAGCCGGTATACCGTTTACGTTCTGAGAGCCATCTACAAACTTAGCGGCATATGAATATTGAGGGAAGTTCCATGTAAAGTCAGCAATTGGAGGTGCACCTACGATAACTAAACGGGTAGCAGTATCGCTGTTACCGGCAGCATCAGTAGCAATGTAAAGCACATAATAAGCACCGGCCTGGTTAGTGTTTGGTGAGTTTACAATTACCGGAGTAATCCAGCCATCAGTGCAATCAAATGCAGTGGCGCTGTCTTCAGTATAAGTATTGCCGACTAATAGAGTTACAGTGTCCTGTCCGTTTAAGGTTACTGTAGGTGGAACCTGGTCAAGAGCAGCGTTGAAGTCTGAACCCGGGATATCAAGGTTGTTGATATACCAGAAAGCAGCAGGCTGTTCAGATGAACCCGGGATAGATGGGTTGTTGTAGTCGATTTGAGTAAGAATTAACGGAATGTTGTAATCGTTGCCGTTTTGTAATGCAGTGGTGCTTACAGTAGGGAAAATAGCGCCACCGAAAATACCGCCTGCAGCGTTGGTGGTTTCGCCACCCCACAGGGTGTCGCCTTCAGTAAAGTTGTAAAGCGGAGTAATTTTCTTCGCTACGACGTCAATACCGCGGCCGAATAAGTTAGGGATGTTGTTATCAGAAGACTGAACGATGTTGATGTCAGATTCGTTCCAGAAGAAGAAGATTTTGTGGCCATCAGCGCTACGTGAAGTAAGCGGACGGTTATCTTCAGTTTGCGGAGTAGCATCGCTGGTCATATCACCGCGCAGGGTCCATATATCAGCTAAGTGGATGCCGGTCCAGTTACAGCCAACCTGTGCAGTTGGGTCGTAGGTAATATCCCATACATCGTAACCTGAAGCAAGGATAGAGTATTGCGTTCCGTTACCAACGGTAGTTAACAGGTGTGGGTTACCATTTACGTCAACAGCTAAATCAGCTTCGAAAGCAGCAGTAGCCAGTTTGTCAAGAGGGTCGCCATTGATAAGGGTAGACTCTAACTCATCGTAAAGGCCCTGGATGCTGTCCAGGTCAACGTGGATAGGGCCTGTCCAGGTGTTACCACTGTCAACGGTTTTCCAGAAGATAGGATCGTAAACTGAGTCCAGGTCAAGAGTAATATCACCTAAAACTGCTACCCAACCATATTGGCCGGTAGGGTCAAAAGCAATGTTTGTGCTGGTTTGGGCAGTGTAAGTAGCGCCGCCGTTATCAAACGTTTGGAAAGTCTGGCTGATTTTGTTTTCAGTCCAAACAACGTCAGTACCGTTCCATACGCCTTTTTCAACTATGATACCATCAGTAATAGCGTCAGAACCGGTAGCAAAGCTGTTGTTATTGCTTTCATGCACTCTCCAGAAAGTTCCCGGAACGCCTTTACACATTGAGCCGCCAATGGCTACATCGCCACCGTTTACTACATCAATATGCACATTATAGGTGTTAAGGTCGCCGCTTACTTTACCTCTGCCGCGCATTGAACCTTGCCAGCTTCCGCTGCTGCCATCGTGCCAGGTGCCGCTGTAAACCAGGTAAGCACTGTCAGCATTGGTAGTGCCTGCCGGTGCATAAATAACACCTTCAGGAAAGCGGCCGTTAACTGATACGTTGTCAATAGAAGGGTCCTGGGTAATAGGGCCAATGTTAGTGGTCCAGTTGTTACCGCGGTCTTTAGAAACATCATAGCGGTACTGGGCAACGTTAGTTCCCGGTGCAGCAGTAGGGTCATTACGGTGTATGAAAAGAACTGTATTCAAAGAGTCGTTAACATCTATTTGATTACAGGTTTGGTTAACTATGGTGAGAAGGTTACCCGCCGAGCCAACACGCTGCGAGTTGAGCACCGAGCCGGCGCGCGAACCGCCTGATTTATGGTTGGTGTTAGCAGCAGGGGCCTGATGATGTGATGTTTGCATCACTACCGGCTTATCCTGAAGCTGCAGGGTCAATTTGCTATCACGTAAAGCCGTTTGGGCTATTGACAGCAAGCTTAAACCTGCAAAAGGTAATAACAGTAAAAGCTTTCTCATTTTTGTAAGTGGTTTTAGTTACTGAATAGGGGGTCAAAAATAATCGAAAAATCGAAAGGACAACTTGCGCCTTGTGGATTATTTGTCACAGGAACGTAATTTTTCCGGCGCAACCAGCGAGTCAACCCTGGCCTGCAGGCGCTTTAACGGCTCGGGGGTATCCCAGCCCTTATCGGTTACCTTTTTAACGGCGGTGGGGCTAAAGTAATAGGTTAAAACACAGCCGGGTAAGTCAACCGGAGCCTTCTTGCCTTTGGGGTACTCGGCATCCATTTCCATAAAGCCTTCAACGTTAAATATCGCTTTAACAGCCTTAACATCTGCCTTGCTCACACGGCGGTACCAACAGCCTGTTTTTGGGGTAAAGCGCTTGCCATTGTAAACCAGTAAGCCGTTTTCATACAACTTAACCTCGTAAATGGGGCAGCCTCCAAAACAGGGGGTGCGTTCCATTGTTAATAACAATTGTCCGTTCTTTTCGGGGTGTGCAGCATCAATTTTGCCGCCGCTGCAAGCTGCCAGTAATAATACCAGGCATAGTAACCAGGCACTTCTCATTACCTTATTTTTTAGGTTTTTGTCTGTTAGCAGCTTCCTTTTGCATATCCTCCAGCTTTTTCTGCCAGCCGCTGGCCTGTTTCGGATTCTTCTTGTTTTCCTCTATCTGGGCACGGAGTTTGGCATCGTCAATAAAGAAACGCTGTATGATAAACTGGTGAGCCACACCTAACAGGTTTTGCAACAGGTAGTAGTACGTAAGAGCAGCAGGGAAGTTGTTGAAAACAAACATCAGCATTAGCGGCATAATGTAAGGCAGGTATTTCATGCCCGGCTGCTGGTTGGCCATGCTGTTCATCTGGTTGTTCATTACTGCCTGTAAAATGGAAGTAATGGTCATCAACACCGTAAAAATACTCAGGTGGCTTTGGCCTAATATGGTGGTGCCGAATTTGATTACATCATCGTAGCTGGAAAGGTCATGCGCCCATAAAAAGCTTTGCTGGCGCAATTCAATTGATGCAGGGAAGAAGTAATACATGGCCATCAGTATTGGCATTTGCAGTAGCAATGGCAAACAGCCGCCAAACGGGCTTACACCCGCGCGCTGATAAAGCTTCATCTGCTCCTGGCCAATTTTGGTTTGGTCGTCGCCGTATTTTTCCTTCAGCGCTTCAATTTCAGGCGCCAGAATCTTCATTTTGGCAGCGCTTTCAATACTCTTGGAGGTAAGCGGGTGAAGGATAATCTTCAACATCAGTGTCATCAACAGTATGATGATGCCGTAGTTAAGATTCATGTTCTGAAACCAGCTGAATACCCATATAATAAAGCGGGTGATGTATTTTATCCAACGGAAGAACCATGGGTTAGGTCCCAGTTTAACAATATCTTCAAGGTCTTTATCTAAAGAGGCCAGGGTATTGTAGTGGTTAGGGCCTATATACAACTGAAAGTTATACGATACGCTGTTGCCGCCCTGGTAAGGTAAGGTAAATACGGAAGTATACTTTTTAACGTAGCCGGTTTCCTTTTTACCAAAGTTGCTCTGCAGCCTGCCTTTATGAAAAAGCCCTTTGCTGAAAATGGTAGTATTAAAAAACTGCTGCTTGTACGATATCCACTCAACCGGAGCATCAAAAGTAACCTCATCGGTTTCGTTGTCCTCGCTTAGGTGGGCAACGTCGCTTTCGTTATAGCGGTAGTATAGGGCTGAATAGCGCCTTTCCAACTCCAGCGTTCTTTCTAAGGCGCTTAGGGTATTCTTCCACTGGCCGCTTATTACGTTGTTGTTGGCAGGTATAATATCACCCAGGCCAACCATATTAATGTCAAAATTAAACAGGTACGAGTTGCCTGTTAAGGTATACTTCTGCTCAAAGTATTTACCCTCGCCGGCCTTCAGGCGTAATGCAAAGGATTTTTTCTCCTTACCGCTAACGCTAAACGGTTCGCCAACCGGCTCAAAGTAAAGGTCCTCGGTGTTAATAATTTTATTGTCGCCAACCGGTATTTGAAACGAAAGCTGGTTGGTTTGGTTGGTAAACAGTATTAAAGGCTTCTTATCCCAGGTTTTGTAGTTTTTAAGCTCAATGCTCTTAATCTGACCGCCTTTATTGGTAAGCGTAATCTTTTGCAGTTCGTTTTCAATTACAAAGGTCTTTTCATCAGCTACTGAAGCGCCTGCAAAAGCGCCGTATACGTTAATACGCGCAATGCTATCAGCATTAACAGCAGCAGTGGCCGCTGCCGAGTCTGCGCCCTGGGTGGCAGGGGTGGAGGAGGCAGGCATATTGCCGTTTATTGCGGGTACGTCATTTTTATGGGCAAGACTATCTGCCTTTTGGGTTAAGGCCAGTTCTGCTTTCTTTTTCTTCTGATCTTCCTCGTACTTTTTGGTTTGATAGAAGACGAATCCAATCATCAGGATTACAATCAATACCCAACCTACGATAGTGTTTATATTCTTATTCATGTTTTGTTAGCGGCGGGCAAAAGTAAAAAGATTAATGACTTGGGGGCCCGAACGGTAGGATTGACGAAGAAGAGGGGGAATTATTGGAAACAGCGGTTACCGGCCAGCATGATTTAGCATACATTTCACTATAAAAGAATTGGCTGGAGGAGATATTAATTTAATTTTGCGGAGTTGAAGAGAGTTATCCCTGTTTTTCTTGCAGTTTTAATTGTCGGCCAATCATTGACCTCAATCGGTTTAGTGGTATACTATAATTTAAATAAGCAGTATATAGCCGCTAAGCTGTGCAAAAACAGAGCAAACCCCGGTTTGCACTGTAATGGTAAATGTTACTTAAGCGAGCAGTTGAAAAAAGCGGAGGAAAAGGAACAAAAACAAGCTGCAGGCTTTTTCAAGGAAAAGGAAGAGTGTGCCTTCCACGAGTTTACAGAAAATATCGCTCCAATTCGGTTACATGTGCAGCAATCAAGGATTAAAGAACAAAGTTTCGTGCCAGCACGGGGTTTTTTATCACCTATAGTTAAGCCTCCCACAGTTTAATCGCTCATCCTTTTTTTGTTAGAACCTGTAGTTGCAGGTTAGTTAGGCTTTATTCATATATAAAAATATAATATGAAACTATTGATTGTTTGCATGGCAATGGCTATTGCCGTGATTGCCAATGGGCAAAATTTGAAGTGGAGCGCCAAGTGCGCACCTGTTCAGCGCGAAACTTATGGTATCGCATATTCAGCTGATGGTACAAAAGTGCTCAGTGGTTCTGAGTGCCATCCGGCTTTTGTAAAAATGTGGAATTCCTCTAATGGTTCAGAGGTATGGAGTTATACTGTACCGGGTTCGATGGTAATGTGCCAGATGGGAGTGAAGTTTAGCTCAAATGGCAATTTTTTTGCCTCGGTTGAGGAAATGGGCTGGTTATTAATTTTTGATAATACCGGGCCTACTCCTGTTAACACGCATACCGTAAACATTAAAACTAACGGATCTTCTTCTTTGGATATTTCACCGGATAACAGCAAAATAGTGATTGATGCAGCAGATGATACGATTAAGGTTGTAGACATTGCAACCGGTGCTATAGTGAATAGTATATACGCTAACCAGGGGGGCGTATATGCCGTTGCATATTCCAAGGATGGAAGTGAAATTATCAGCGGCGGGAATAACGGAAGTTTAAAGTTGTGGGATGCATCAAACGGGACGTTAATTGCTACGCTAACCGGCCACGCCCAGCGTGTCAGCAGTACGAAATTTTCTGATGATAATTCAAGGATAGTATCTTCTGATATAAGTGGCAATATCAGAATATGGGACGCTACATCGCAATCCTTGATTAATTCTTTTTCGGTAACTTCCTCCATTAGCCAAATAGACCTGAGCTTTGATAATAAGTACCTGGTTGCAGGGGCTGATACCACCGCCTTGTTATTCGATGCTGGTACAGGAGTTCAATTGTCTTCATTCAATAACGCTTTTGGCGGTAAGGTCTACTCCGTTGACTTTAAGCCGCAATCCAGTTCAGAAGTGGCGATTGGAAACAGTAATGGGGACGTAAGCGTTTTTGATTTGGGCGACGTTGTTAATGGCGTTGACGGGCCTGATGAAAGCTATAGCCCTTTTCTTTTGCCAAATCCTACTTCCGGTGTTTTTTACGTCGCCAACGTAAATGATAATACTGCCCTCGAATTTATTTTATGTAATGTTTCAGGAGAAATTCTGAAAAGAGGCCTGCTGGAAAATTGCACATTTGACATCACGAATCTTCCTTCCGGGATTTATTATTTAAAGCTTTTTGATTCGAAAGCAGAAAGGCAATTAACTATAGTAAAACAAAAATAATATGGAAAACGAAATAATGTTTTTATGCGCAGTGGTAAGTCTTAGCTTAATGTTGGTAATGAGTTTCCGGTTGTATCAATTATCAAAGGAAATCGGAAATTTTTACAAGAAAGCTGAAGAGATGAAGTAAAAAGAATTGGTAAAGAGAGGTTTAGGCCTCTCTTTTAATTTTAAAGAAACGTGAAATGAAAAATATTACACAAATAATTCTCATAGTTCTGGTTTTGCTGGCAGAGGTAAATTCCCTCTTAGCGGGCAATAGTAATCACCCTTTTACTATCAGTCTTGAGGCACTTCAGATAAATGGCTTACCGGGCTTGCAGTCTTTTGCCTGCGCCCAGTATAACGGTAAATGGCTGATTGCCTGCGGCCGTTTAGATGGGTTACATAAAGCAATGGGTATGGGAATGATGGGGGCTCCATTTCCCACTTCCGGTAGCAATAACAAATTGCTCGTAATTGACCCTGTTACAAAACAATTCTGGTCGGCATCCTTAACTACTTTAGCTACTGACATTCAAGAGCAATTAAGTTCAACAAACCCCGAGTTTTTTCAAGATAGCGACTATTTGTATATAGCCGGGGGCTATGGTTATAAAAGCGCAGTAGGGAAACATGTAACATTTGATAAACTTATAGCCATTAGTTTGCCTGATGCAATTAATAGCATTGTTACAGGGGCTCCTGTTTCGAACAGCATACGTCAAATTTCGGACACACTCTTTCAGGTTACAGGAGGCGAGATGGGGAAAATAGGTAGTAACTACTTTTTGGTTGGGGGCCATAATTTTGATGGCACCTACCATCATATGAACGGGATGGGCATGTTTACGCAAACCTACAGTAATCAAATCAGAACATTTAGAATAACAGATAATGGGGGCATAATTGTTATTGATTCAGTTAAGGTTGTTACTGATGAGATTAACCTGCACAGGCGGGACTATAACATGGTGCAGCAAATTATGCCTGATGGCAGTGAGGGCCTTACGGTGTTTTCAGGAGTATTCCAAATTACCCTGGATTTACCTTTTCTTAATTCTGTAAACATTACCGCAAATGGCTACGCGGTTAATAACGCCTTTGCACAGTACTACAATCATTATCAATGTGCAAACGCAGCACTTTATAGTAGCAGTGAAAATGAGATGCATACGCTGTTTTTTGGCGGTATAGCACAGTATTACGATAGTGCAGGCATTTTGATTGCGGATAACCAAGTGCCTTTTGTTAGAACCATAGCAAGAGTAACACGGGATAGTAACGGTAACATGAGCGAGTATAAGTTAGCTACAGAAATGCCGGCGCTGTTGGGCGCGGGATCGGAATTTTTTCTGAATCCCGAATTGCCGCACTATTCAAATGATGTTGTAAAACTGGATAGTATAAATGAAGATACGGTGTTGCTGGGTTATGTTTTAGGCGGTATTCAAAGCCCCCAGCCCAATGTGTTCAATTCATCTATGATGGGGAGTAATGGAACATCTGCAGTTTCCAATATTTTTAAGGTTTATCTTACAAAAGAGTCTTCTTTTTCGGGGGGTGATGAATTGAATTCACATAGTACCAATCACCTGGGCTTTCATGTTTATCCCAATCCTACTACAGGAGAGGTTACAATCAGTCTGACTCCGGAAAAGTCAGGTAGCGTTCAGCTTGTAATTTTGAACAGCAGCGGTGAAATAATAAGAAATGAAAGTTTATACTCCGAAAAAAGCAATAGTGCTGTTACGTTAACTATGGATAAGCCGGCTGCCGGCATTTATACTGTTGTAGTGAGTACGGGAAATGGGTCAGCAAGCCAGCGAATAGTTGTTCATTAACGAAGCGATAGTGATTTCAGCACTAAAACAAAAAAGCCCCGAACGATGCGGGGCTCTTTTGTTTAATCTTTATTTTCTTTTGAATTATTCGAAGTGGATGTCGCCTTTAGCGCAGTTAGTGAAAGTGTTTGATGAAGTGATATCGCTGTTGTATTCGCTGTTAGCGCTTTGGATGTAGATGCCGGTTGCAGCGCTGTTCATGATGCTGCTGTGGCGGATAATGATGTTGCTTGAGCCGCCGTTATCGTTTACTACGCTAACCATACCTTCCCAACCCTGGTTGGTCATACCGCCGCCGCTTATGGTGCAGTATTCAATGTGGTTGTTGTTTGAGTTTGATGAGCGGAATTTAATGCTGTTCCATACACCGGTGCCGTTATAGATGGCCGAGATAGTGATAGGCTGAGATTGTGTGCCTACAGCGCTAAAGTAACCTGCACCTTCTACACCGTCAATTACCACTTCCGCATCGTTATCCATGTAAACACGGGAACCCGCGTTGATGGTGAAGCTGTTTGCAGCGGTAATAACACCACTAACCAGGAACGATTCGTTTAAGTTTTTTAAGGTTATAGGCTTCGTAACCGTGTTAGAAGCTGTTACGCGGATGAACTCCTTACCGTTGTTTGAAAACTGGTTGTTGTTATCCAAAGAAGAAGCATCGGCAATGTTCATGCTGATAGGGTAAGCGGCATTTGTAAATATGTTATTGGCCACAAAGTTTTTTACTGTTGAGCCCTCGCTAATAACAATACCATCTTTATAGCTGGCAGTAATTTCGCAGTTGCTTATTTCAACCACCGCATTGTTTGCGCCTGAACCTACAATAACGTTAGCAGTACCAAAGCTGTTGGTTCCGCCACCGTGTTCAATTTTGCAGTAAGAAAGTACGTTGTGGTTATTGTTGCTTAAAATGGTAATGCCTTTCCATGCACCGCGCTTACCGCTTTGCGAGGTAAAGAATATCTCGTTTGAAACGGCGCCTATGGCAGTAATTGAACCTTCTTCATTAACCTGAAGGCCGGCTCCGTCAGCAAACATTACAGTAACGCCCGGCTTAATGGTTAAGTTGGCGCTTACTTCAACGTTTTTATTAATTATATAATCTACACCGTTAACGCGGTCTTCCATTACCATATCATTGCTGATAGAGGAATAGTCTATAATCTGAGCCTGGCCATCGTCCTTACGTTCAACAGGCAGGTTGGTTAAATCATCCTGCTTTTTGCTGCAGGAGTTCAACAGCATTAAACCAGAAGCGAGGATTGCCAGAGTGTAGAGTTTATTGGATTTCATATTCCGTGTTTTTGTATTACACATAGCTATACGCGTATTGTTGTTAAAAGGTTACGATGGTTTGATTATTTGTGGCCACAGGTTGCAAAAAAGTAGGCTTAAATCAGGCGTCTCTATTATGTACCATGACCCGGGCAGGCATTCTTTCCAAATTACGTTAAGCCGTTTCGCCAACTTTGATTCATTACAATATCTTCGCCCCCGTGAGTCAGAAGCTTATCAATAGTATAATAGCGGGCATAACTATTGCCCTAATAGGGTTGGTGTTTATCCAGATAAAATGGATTAACCAAAGTTACCGCGTGCGCGAGGAAAAGTTTGACCAAAGCGTTTACCTGGCGCTGGCTAACGTGGCCCGCAGCATTGAACGCACAGAGGCTTCCGGCTACTTTCAGTCCTTGGGGTTAAACGATTTTGGCCGCAGTATTAATACCATGTATGATACCGTGCAGGCCATTAAAACCTATACCCCCAACTTTACCCTGGTAGATTCTATTGGCCAACATGCCATGAAGTTTGGCGTTAGCGATAGCAGCGGGGTATTTGTTTCCAAGTTCTTCGGCAGCATAACTTACGTTAAGGAGAAAGCCGAAAAAATGCATCTGCAGAACGGCGATAAGGACCTTGCAAGCCCAATGACACCCGACCGCGAGCGGCATTTAATTGAAATGCAGTTTTCGAAGTATAACCGGCTTTTTCAGGACCTGGCCATGGAGTTTATGCTGGATGACAAATGCCTATCGGAGCGCATTAAAACCGTTGACCTGGAAAAGCTGGTAACCGAAGAGCTTAAGAAAGAAGGCATTATGGTGCCTTATGAGTACATTATTTTCGATAAATGGTCGCCTACCTCCATACAGGGTAACATGAACGTAACCAAGGAGGAAGCACAGGCTACTAATTTTTATTCTATACCATTGTTTCCCAATGATTTGTATGAAAACAGCGGGTTCCTTATTTTAAACTTCCCTCAAAAGAAGAACTACATATTCCAAAGCATGTGGATTATGCTTACCGCTACCGGGGCCTTCATCTTTATTATTCTGGCCTCTTTTGGCGGCTCGTTTTACATCATTTACCGGCAAAAGAAGCTGGACATGCTTAAAACGGACTTCATCAACAACATGACCCACGAGTTTAAAACACCCGTGGCTACTATCTCCTTAGCCAGCCAAATGCTTAAAAATGAGCGGATTTTGGAAGATAAAGAGAAAATTTTGCGCTATAGCAACGTAATTGATGAGGAAAACAAACGCCTGAGCGGCCACATCGAAAATGTGCTGCAAATAGCCCGTATGGACCGCGGGGAGTTCAAGCTCAAATTGGAAAACATCAATATCAACGATTTGCTTTCCGATATCTGCGATTCGCTGGACTTGCGCATACAAAACGAAAACGGCAAAATTGAAAGGAACCTGAAGGCGGAGCAGCCCGTAGTTAAGGGCGACTTATTCCACCTTACCAATGCGTTTTACAATGTGTTTGATAATGCCATTAAATACCGCAAGGACGAAAACCTGTTGATTAAGGTAAGTACGCGCAGCAGTGGCAAGGGCGTTACGGTATCCATAGAGGACAATGGTATCGGTATTTCGCGCGAAAACCAGAAGAAAATATTCGAGAAGTTTTACCGAGTGCCTACCGGTAATATACACAACGTAAAAGGTTTCGGCCTGGGCTTAAGTTACGTAAAAGTAATACTGGATGCCCACGGAGGAGACATTAAAGTCAGCAGTGAACAGGGCGAAGGAAGCCGCTTCGAAATTTTTGTTCCTTTTTCTGCCTGATTTCCGTACACCTATATATCGTTTTTAACGTTATAATTAACAGAATTGAAGTTCTAATTCGGTTGATTGTTAATAAAGTATAAGATTTTAACAATTGACTAAACGCGCTTTAGTTTTGATTGTTAAATAAAGAGTAATACTAAATCCTAAATCACTATGTCAACCAAGAAAAGAATACTGTTAGTGGAAGATGATACCAACCTGGGAAATCTTCTGCAGGACTCCCTCGAGATAAAAAATTACGATGTTGTTTTGAAGCGTAACGGTGAAGATGCCTTTAACGATTTCAAAGTAAACAAGTATGACATGTGCATACTGGATGTAATGATGCCGAAGAAGGACGGCTTTACGCTGGCTAAGGATATCCGCCGCATGAATGCCACTATCCCTATCATCTTTCTAACTGCAAAAGCCATGAAGGAGGATACCATAGAAGGCCTTAAACTGGGGGCAGATGACTACATTACCAAGCCTTTTAGCATGGAGGAACTGACGCTGCGTATGGAAAACATATTTAAGCGCCTGCCAAAAGCGGAAGTAAGCACCCAAAACCAGTTTCGCCTGGGCAACTTTGAGTTTGATAACACCCTGCGTGTTTTAAAACTGGATGGCAAGGAAACCAAACTAACAACCAAGGAATCGGAATTGCTGAAAATGCTGGCTGTTTATAAGGACCGCATACTGGAGCGTGAAGTGGCTCTTAACGCGGTGTGGGGCACTGACTCTTACTTTGCCGGCCGCAGTATGGATGTGTACATAGCCAAGTTGCGCAAATACCTTAAGGAGGATGCCAATGTAGAGATACAAAACATACACGGCACCGGCTTCAAACTGATAGTGAAGAAGTAAGCTTAAGCCGTTAACTGATAAACTTTTGAGAGCCCCGTTTTTGCGGGGCTCTTTTTTTGTGCTTAACCCAAACCTTTGCGTTGTAAGGCAAAGGTCTTATCAACATACGTTAACGGGTTCATGATTTTACTCAAAGTTTAGCCTTTGATGTTTGCTTTTGATGTAATTTAGCAGCCGCAATGAAGAAGTTACATATAGTGCTGCTGATAGTGATTGCCCTGGGGGTTGGTGTAATAATTGCGCAAACCGGAGATTACACCACCTACGCCAATTTTATGGAGGCAAAAGGTAAAGAAGGTAAAGCCGTAAACGTAGTAGGGTATTTAGTTAAGGACAAGGAAATGATTTACGACCCTAAAACAAATCCTGATTACTTCTGTTTTTACATGACCGATAAGGAAGGCCTGCAGCAGAAAGTGGTTTATAAAGGCGCCAAGCCGCAGGATTTTGAACGCAGCGAGCAATTGGTAGTTAAGGGCAAAATGGACGGCGATGTTTTTAAAGCCTCCGAAATTTCAATGAAGTGCCCTTCGAAGTATGTAAATGATAATATTGTGTTGAAGGAAAAAACGGATGTAACCGTTAAATCGAAAATTTAATTGCGGTTAACCGCATTGGACTCAATACCCGGATGTTTGATTTTTTAGCTCACCGCTTTGGTGCAAATGGATTTATAGGCGAAACACTTTGGATAGGCCACCTCGGCCATTTTTTCGTTGTATTTTGTTTTGCCGCCTCTTTTCTTGCTTTTCTTTCCTACTTCGGCGCTGAACTAAGCACTGAAGATAAGCGCCGGCAAAGCTGGCAGCTTTTAGCGCGTGTTGCCTTCTTCTCGCAGGCCGCGGCAGTTATTGGCATATTTGTATTGCTTTTTGTAATGATACTTAATCACCATTTCGAGTATCATTATGCCTGGAGGCACTCTTCAACCGACTTACCGCTTAAATACATAATCTCCAGCTTTTGGGAAGGGCAGGAGGGCAGCTTTCTGCTGTGGATGTTTTGGATTGCCATAATGGGTATTGCCGGCATGCGCCTGCTTAAAAACTACGAGAGCCCTGTACTGGGCATTGTTAGCTTAACGCAGATGTTTTTAGCCAGTATGGTAATGGGTGTTTATGTTTTTGGTTTTAAGTTAGGTAGCAGCCCGTTTATACTTTTACGTAACCAGATGGACCTGCGGCAAATGGCACCCGTTGTGTTTGCTGATGAAAACAACCTGCATAACTACCTTTCTTTCATCAAAGATGGTAACGGGCTTAATATTCTGCTGCAGAACTATTGGATGACCATCCACCCCCCCGTGCTGTTTCTGGGTTTTGCCTCAACTACATTTCCTTTTGCTTTTGCGCTGGCCAGCTTACTACGCCGCGATTGGGACGGATGGGTTAAAGCCGCCATGCCGTGGACCCTCTTTTCTGTTGCTGTATTAGGCACCGGTATTTTAATGGGCGGCGCCTGGGCTTACGAAAGCCTGAGCTTCGGCGGTTTTTGGGCATGGGACCCTGTAGAGAACATGAGCTTTGTGCCCTGGTTAATGGTAGTGGCAGGCCTGCATACGTTGTTGGTTTACCGTTATACCAAGCACTCGGCATTAAGCACCTATGTGTTTTTTATACTGGGCTTTGTGTTAGTGTTGTATTCAACTTACTTAACGCGTAGCGGCCGCCTGGGCGATACTTCAGTGCACTCTTTTACCGATGATGGACTGGAGCCCCAACTGCTGGCTTACCTGTTCTTTTTTGTCGTTGGTTCTTTTTCGTTGTTGCTTATCCGCCTGTTTAAAGGCCAAATACCGGTACAAAAGAAGGATGAAGACTTAATGAGCCGCGAGTTCTGGATGTTTATCGGTTCGCTGGTGCTGTTGTTGTCTGCCATTCAAATGACGTTCACTACTTCCATACCGGTATGGAATCTCATCTTTCACGAAAAACTGCAGTGGTTTACTGAAAAAATTGCCCCGCCTGAAGATGCTGTTCAACATTATAACTCCATACAAATATGGCTGGGCATTATAGCAGCGCTTCTTACCGGCCTGGTTCAGTTCCTGTCGTATAAAATCGGTAAGCCGGGTAAAACTGCCCGCTGGGCGGTTTATACCTTTGGGTTAGCGTTTGTGCTTTCTATAGTTATTGCTTTATTGGCCGGCATCAACTTTACGCAGCAATACACCGTTGACTTAACGGCAATTTCCTCCTCGCTCTTCTTCAAGTTTAACTTTATAGCAGCGTACTACCTGTTTTTACTTGCCGCTATTTATGCGGTGTTAGGCAACCTGCTTTACCTGGTTATAGTTATTAAAGGTAATTTTAAACTATCCGGGGGCAGCATTGCGCACTTTGGTTTTGGTATCTTCCTTTTAGGGGCACTTATATCGCAGGGTAAAAAGGAAATAATAAGCACAGGGGCGCCTATACAAGGGCTTGATGCAAAAGAGCGGGCCGAGAATATACTGCTGATGAAAGATAGCTCCGACAGAATGGGTAATTATACGGTTACCTACACCGGCAGCCGTCAGGAAAAAAAGAGCTCATACTTTAGCGTGCGTTATCAACGCATTAGCGATGGCAGCGTGAAAGAGGAATTCATTCTTTCGCCCGAAGCATCAGTTATGAAAGGAGGGAGCCTTAATGCTAATCCCGATACCAAGCACTATCTTTCCAAAGATGTGTTTACGCATATTACTTCTATACCTGATAACACCAACCTTAAAGATTCAACAGGTTTTGCTGAACTTAATATGCCTGCAAAACCAACTATGCCCCTGATGGATTCATTTCAGTTCAGGCAGAATATGGTGCATGTAGATTCTATAGTAGGCGACCCGCAACTGCCTGCCGGCTTTGACTTAACCGATAAGCTGGTTGTAGGCGTAAATGTTAGCGTAAATGCTCCTGATGGCAGTACTTACCGCGCGCAACCGGTATTGGTTATTGACCGGGTGCAGGGCACCTTAAGCAGCATACCGGCATCAATGGATGAACTGAATTATACTTTTGAGATACAGCGCATAGACCCGGCCAGCCGCAAACTAACCATGAGCGCGCGCTACAAGGAGAAGCCCCTGGACTACATAGTGCTTAAGGCAATTGTGTTCCCTTACATTAATTTGGTATGGTTAGGAGGCATAATTACCTTTTTGGGTGCCTTTGTAAGTATGTGGCGCCGTTCTAAAGAAAATTCAAACACCTCCGCATAATCATGATACTTCCTTCGGAAAAAAGCCTCTTCAGCAACGGTACCCATTTACCTCATGCTATTTACAACGGGCTTATACCCGATGTAAGCACCCGGCATTGGGATAAGGAGGGTTTCCTGCTCAGCAATCGCCGCAGCAGCCGCAAAGCCTGGATATTTTTTGGCGTTTACAGTCCTGATTTGATTTGCGGTATGGCTATAGCCGATGCAGGCCTGGTAGCTAATGCCTTTTGCTACTGTTACTCTTTTAAGGATGGCAGCTTCCGCCAGCATAATGCGCTTATCCCTTTTGGCTTTCCATCTTCCTTTGATCCTAACCTGGATAGCGAATGGAAGCTGGGCGATTACAGTATTGTAACTTCCGGTGGCAAAATTACCCTGCAATACAATGGCGCCTTTAAGTTGAAGATAGTAGGAGAGGATACGGCCAATGGAGCAAGCATTGTTGCGCCTTCCGTTAACCGGCCATTCAACTTTACCTATAAAAATGTTTGCTTGCCTGTGGAGGCTGCTATTAGCAGTAATGGGAGCACCTATACCGTGCAGGGCAACTATGGGGCAGTAGATTTTACCAAAGGTTACCCCCCACGCGAAACGTACTGGAATTGGCTTGCCTTTATTGGCCAAACCCAAAGCGGCCGTTCCGTAGGCCTTAACCTGGTTAAGCATTTTAACGGGGATATGGAGAATATCCTATGGCTGAATGGGAATAAAACAGCTTTGTCTAAAGCTGCGTTTGCCATGCAGCAGCCACTGGATAAAACGCCATGGATAATTAATACAGAGGATGGTATTTTAAACTGCACACTTACCCCGGCCGGTGCGCGTAGCGAGAATGTAAACCTGTTTTTGATGAAGAGCATTTTTACCCAGGCTTACGGAAAGATTGAAGGCAGCATTACCTTAAATGGCGCCAGCGAAAAATTCACAGCTTACGGTGTTGCCGAAGACCACCTTGCACGCTGGTAAGCGAATCTGTTTTTTTGAATAAAAATTGTAGCGATTTATTGCCAAATGCGAAAATTCGCGGAGCAATTCTATATCTTCACGGGCAACAACAATCCCAGCTCAGCGATGAAAAAAAACCTTATGTTCCTGCTATTAGGCATTTGCAGCTTAATGGTATCGGCCGGCACCTTTGCGCCTCCGGCTTCTTATGTAGTAGATTTTAAATTAAGATATTCCTACACGCAGGATTCAATGAACCGTGTGTGGAAGGAGCGCAATATACCCCAGCTTATAGCACCGGTAAAAAATGCGGTGGATATGTACGAGGTTACCTACAAGGGGCTATGGCTGGATAGTACATTCATAGTAGCAAAAGGTGTAATGTATGTGCCTAAGGTTACAACGCCTTCACCGGAAATGGTTTACTGCCATGGCACACGTATTTCTGTTGGGCAGGATTACGGCATTCAGGATTTGGAGCAGTTTGTTTGTATGATGCACGCGGTGGATGGTTATGTAGGTCTTTTTCCGTTTTACTATGGCTTAGGGGGCGGAGAGAAGGAGCACGTTTACCAGGATGCCTGGACCGAAGCAATGGCTACCATCTACATGATAAAAGCCTGCCGCGAAATTTACCCGAAAATTGGAGTTACCACCAGCGACCAATTGTTCATTACGGGGTACTCGCAGGGGGGGCATGCTGCCATGGCTACACACAAAATGCTGGAGAGCGGCGCTTTTCCTGAAGTTAAGTTAACGGCATCATCACCAATGTCAGGTGCATACGATATGACCGGCGAACAGGCCAAAACTATGTTCGGTCATTACGACC
>WBZM01000470.1_pt1 | contig 47998 bp, 52 predicted proteins | sample 5204271 | NCBI WGS metagenome assembly WBZM01 (sample SAMN12344346, study PRJNA552823) | activated sludge metagenome | biome: Activated sludge suspended growth; feature: Nitrification reactor; material: Wastewater; isolation source: activated sludge from nitrification reactor of wastewater... | reverse complement strand
TATTTCCAAGTAATTTTATTTTAGTAGCAGCTATGAATCCTTGCCCTTGTGGTAATGCAGGAAGTAAACAAAAAGAGTGCATTTGTAAACCAAGTGATTTAGATAGATATAAAAGAAAACTTTCTGGCCCGATAATGGACCGCATAGATTTGTGGGTATCTGTGGCAAATGTTGATTATAAAAAGTTGAGCGAAAAAAGTACAGCAGAGGATAATACTACAATTAAAAAAAGAATTTTAAAAGCACGAGAATACCAAAAACAAAGATTTGAAAAGTTTAACAGGAAAATAAAAACAAATAGTGAGATGAATGTAAAAGATTTGAATACGATGATCGTGCTAAACGATGAAGTTAAAAATCTTTTAGAAGATAGTGCATCCAGGCTCGGGCTCTCTGCTCGTGCGTATCACCGAGTGATGAAAATAGCTCGCACAATAGCAGACCTAGAGGGTTCTAATGAGATAGATAAAAACCATATTCTCGAAGCAATACAATATAGACCAAAGGTAAATATTTAAAGTTTCTGCTATACTCAAAAGTATGAATAGGATACGGTCAGCGGGGGTGGTTATAAAAGACGGAAAGGTTTTGTTGATACATAGGATCAATCAAAAAGATTATTTTGTATTTCCAGGCGGTGGAGTAGAAGAAGGAGAAACTATTGAAGAAGCAGCAATAAGAGAAGTAAAAGAAGAGACTAGCATAGAAGTAAAAGTAAACAGACTTCTTTATCACAATGTGTATGATAATGACACAGAGCAGTTTTTCTTTTTGTGCGAATATATTTCTGGAGAAGCAAAGCTTGCAGATGACTCTATTGAAAAAGAAATAATGAAAAAAGGAGAACAGGTGTTTGAGCCGGTGTGGTTGCCTTTGTCACAAGTAACTTCATCTTTGATATATCCGCTTGAAGTACGAGATGTGTTTATAGAAGATTTGGCAAATAATTTTTTAAAAGTTAGAGAAACTCAGTTTATAAAAATTAGTACACAAAGAGAAGAATAATTTTATGAAAAAGAAAGTAATAATTTTTGATTTAGATGGAGTATTGTTTGATTCTATAGAAATAGCTGAGAGGCATCTTAGGATTTCTTTTCCTGGTTTAACTCAAGAAATGCAGAAAGAAATTTTAACAGGTAACTTTCACGAAGAAATATCAAAGATAAGTCTGGCCAGAAGAGAAGAGAATGAAGAAGAAAAAGAGTTTAGGAAAAAGTTATATGAAGAAGAAAAAACAAATGCGCCTATGTATGAAGGTATTAAAGATTTAATAAAAAAGTTACATAATGAAGAGTATATAATCGCACTAAATACTTCAGCAAGAGTACCTACCTGCATGCCTTGTCTCGAAGTAAACAATATACAAAACTTCTTTGATTTTATCGGTACTGCAGAAGTTTCAAAAAGCAAAGTAGAGAAGTTTAAGATTATAAAGGACAAATACAATGTGGAGTCTGAAGAGATGCTTTTTGTAACGGACACACTTGGAGATTTAAAGGAGGCAGATATTGCAAGTGTTCCGACCGTGTGTGTAACATGGGGGGCTCATGATGAAACATATTTTTTAAGAGAGCCTCATAAAAATTTAGAGAAAATAGTAAATTCAGTAGAGGAACTTGAAGTTTTGATAAAGTCATACAACTAAATACTACCGTTAACTGGTTAAACTCTTTTTACGCAGATCGGTTATTTGTTTATAAGTGTTAATCGAGATTGTTTACCCTTTATATAAATAACTGTGATATATTGTTTGTATAGAGTGAATGTCTTTTAAAAAATTAAAAATTAAATTTTATGAAAATTGGATTTATACAATATGCTCCTGTAACAGGAGATAAAGAAAAAAATTTGGAGAAAATCAGAGGTCTTATAAAAGTGGAACACTCTGATATCTTTGTGTTGCCAGAGATGGGAATGACGGGGTATCCTACAAATACAAAAGAAGAACTTTTAAATAATGCAGAGACAATGGATGGACAATTGATAAAAAGTTTGGCTGAGATAGCAAAAGAGAATGATACTTGTATAGTAGTGGGTATGCCTGAGATTGTGGGCGATAAAGTTTTTAATACAACTGTAGCTGTTAGTGCAGATGGACTGTTGGCAAAATATCAGAAGGCACATCTTTTTATGGAAGAGAAAAATTGTTTATATTCCGGTACCACACAACCTGTGATTTTTAAATTCAAAGGTTTTAATATTGCACTTGGGATTTGTTATGATTACATGTTCCCAGAATTTTGGCGAAAGCTCGCTTTAGCTGGAGCAGATCTTTTTTGTAATACAGCAAATTTTGTTTTTGATTATGGTTTTAGAGTTATGCAAGTGAGATCTATAGAAAACGGTGTATTCTCTATCACAGTGAATCGTGTCGGAGAAGAAGACGGAATTTTATATAGAGGTGGAAGCGAGATTGTAGACAATAGAGGGAATATTTTAGCCAAAGCAAATGAAACAGAAGAAAAAGCTTATGTGGTAGATGTGGATCTAAATAAATCAAAAGATAAACAGTGGAATCGATTGAATAACTTGTTCGCAGATAGGAGAGAAGAGATATATTAAGAGTTTTCCACAAGTGACTGTTGACAGTGAACTACCGTTCACCTATACTATAAATGTACCTGCCCGCCCTCGTTTACTCGGGAGCAGGCGGGGGTCGCTTAGAAAAATTTAAACATCCGCCTTCGTTTAATAAACTACGGTGGAACAAGTATGTCACAATCACAATATTTAAAAATGTTAGAAAGAGAATTGCAAAAGCTAAATAAGATTATAGATCATAAAATAATTCGTGGGGAAGATTATCTAAAAGAAGCTCGTGACCACAAATTAATCTTAAGGAAGATTCGTTATAATACTAGAAAAAGTTTTTTCAGCAGAGTATTTTCAAATTTTTCTAAATTAAGTTTTAGGTTTCAATTTTAAAAAATGGCAAAGAATGAACACCAATCAAAAATAGAATCTTTTTACTCCAAAAATAACCGGATGCCCACTTATTCTGAGATGATGAAAATTTTTGGTTACAAATCGAAGAATGCTGTTTATAAAGTAGTAGAAAAACTTGTAGAAGAAGGAATGGTAGAAAAGGATCACTTGGGGCGTTTAATGCCGACAAAAACCTTCGGGGAAATTCCAATGCTCGGTCTTGTAACTGCTGGGCTACCAAGAGAAGCAGAAGAAGAATTGACGGATACTGTAAACTTAGATGATTTGTTGGTAGGTAAAAAAGAGCTTACATATATGCTGGAGGTAGATGGTGATTCTATGATAGATGCACACATAGAAAAAGGAGATATGGTTTTAGTAGAAAGAACTATGCTGGCCAAAGATAGAGATATAGTAATAGCGGAAGTAGATGGAGAGTTTACAATGAAGTATTTTAGAAAAAATGGAAATAAAGTATGGCTCGAACCTGCAAATAAAAATTATAGACCCATTTACCCGACACAAAGTTTAAATGTAGTTGCTAAGTTGAAAGCTGTTATTAGGAAATATTAGTTCTATAATAGAGAGTATGAAAAAAGTAATAGTAGCTTCTTTGAATAGAGCAAAATTACAAGTAGCCGAAAAAGCTTTTCAAGCAGTTTTTCCTAATGAGAGTTTTGAATTTATTGGAGTAAGTGCGCCTTCTCTTGTACCTGATCAGCCAATGGGTGATGAATCTTATATAGGTGCTAAAAATAGACTTTCTTTTATAAAAGAAAACTATAAAGACGCAGACTTCTGGATAAGTCAGGAAGGAGGGCTTTTTGAAGATAAGGGGAGGTTATCAAATAGAGCTTGGATAATTATTTCTGATAAGGATGGTTTTACTGCTGAGTCTTCCACTTCAAACTTCTACTTACCTAAAAAAATTTCTGAATATGTAAAAGAAGGTATGGAATTGGCTTTCGCTATTGATAAGTTTTTTGATACAAAAGATTCTAAACATAGCTCTGGTTTTTTAGGGTATTTGACTGATGGAGTTTATAGTAGGATAGATTTTTATCTTCAACCTGCAATTATCGCCTTATCTGAAATAAAACACAAAGATTGGTTTGAATAAAAATTAAAAAACACTCCGATGTACATCGGAGTGTTTTTTAATAAAGAGAGTAGATATTATTCTACAGCGTCTTTTAGAGCTTTTGCAGGTCGGAATTTTGGAACTTTCTTAGCAGCTACTTTTACTTGTTCTCCAGTTTTTGGGTTGCGAGCCATTCTTGCTGCACGACCCTTTACTGAAAAGATACCGAAACCAGCTATAGATACTTCGCCTCCTTTTTTCAAAGTTGCAACGATAGCATCAAACAATCCATCTACGATTTCCTCAGCTTGTACTTTTGTACCGCCAAGTTTTGATTGAACCCAATCAGCTAATGCTTGTTTATTCATTCTGTTAGTGACAGAAAAAGAATTAATAAATATAACTCTTCATCCATCTTTAAATTAATTCTAATAATTTTATCTTTATTCTCCACTAGGCCAACAAATAGCCAAAAGTGGAACTCCTATTCGACCTAATTATTATACATATACATTATATAACAAGGGTTTTTTAAGGCAAGCTCTTCCAAATAATTTCGAAAAGTTGTTTTTGTAGTTCAATAATATTTCTGTTTTCTATCACAAGTGTGGTTACTGGAGGCAATAAATCAACAATTATAATCTTATCAGGAATAATGACCATATCAATATTTACTTGATAGCTACCACTGAAGATTTTAAATTCTTCATTAAAATTTCTTTGATACTTTTGGTGTTCTCGAGCTAAGTCAGAATCTTGCGAAATAAGCCTTGTTTTACAAGGTAATTTCGCTCTTTCTTCTATGTATTGCTTCATCCAGAAATCGGGATCTAGCTCAAACCACTTTTTTTGATTTGTTATAACTAAGTATTCGTCTCCCGTTTTAATTTCTTCTAAGGTGTCTAAGTAAGCTTTCTTCATTGCTTTTAGACCAGTATAGTATTTTATACTACTTTCACCGCCCTCGAGTTTGTATAAAGCCATAAAGTCAGGCAAATTTGACTTAAACTCCCTTCGTCTATTTTCAAGCATCGCCTCTAAGTTTTCTGGGTTTTCGGCAGTGTAAAGACTTTTAAACCCTTTTAAATTTATCCTCATTAACCCTTTTTCTTTCAATGAATCAACTATGCCATAAATGGTAGTTCTCTTTAGTCCGCTACTTTTGGCTATTTTCAATATACTTGTGGGTCCTAATGATAAAGCAGATAGATAGACTTCTGCTTCAAGCTCCTCTAAGCCTATATTCTTTAGTATTGTTAATAGTTTTTCGTTTTTCATACCATACTGTCACACTTCACGACAACAAATACACACTACACTACATACATATTATACCATATTAATAATAACTGACGACACTTATGACAAATACTTAAATCTGTGTGAAAATTTATCTCGTAAACAAAATTGTTCATCTTAAAACTTAATAACAATGAAAAGTCTGATTTCCATCGCAATCTTCACACTTCTTACCTCTGTGTGTTTTGCTCAAAAAGTTGGTTTGTTACTTCTTCCAAATGCATCTGTATCTTTGAAAAGTAAAATAACTGAAACTAGTATATCAATACTGCTAATAACACCGATTAAGAAAGGCAAAAACCTGTTTGCTCCTCGGTATAACTTTTCAAACAAATCCCTCGGTTTGCTTTATGAAAGAGATTTTAAAAGCTTAGGAGGATACATAATAGGAATGAAGTCTGTAAGGAGTAGAGGGGGTTATATTGGGGTAGGGGTTACTAGAAGTGCTGATGAGAAAGGTAGTCTATTTTTAGAAGTTGGGACACCTTTAGGTAAGTTTCCCAAACCTAGTTTTTCTTTTGGAGTTTTGATTCCATTTTTATGGTAGTAAATAAAATAAGTGAAAATGGGCGATTAACAAAAAATCGCCCTCACTATTTAATTTATAAATATATTTTGTAGATTAATTGTGAAATCAAAAAGGTCTATTCCTAGTTTAAACAAAAAATCCACGATTATCGTGGATTTTTTGTTTGTTAATGCTTTATTTATCTAGCAAATTCGATAATTCTAGTTTCTCTTATCATTGTGACTTTGATTTCACCTGGGTATTTTAGCTCTTGTTCTATCTTTGTGGCTATATCACGAGCCATAAGCTTTGCTTCTACATCAGATACTTTTTCTGGAGTTACAAATATTCTTATTTCTCGGCCAGCAGAAAGGGCATAAGATTTTTCGACAGCCGGGAAGGCATTTACCAGTGCTTCTAACTCCTGAAGTCTTTTTAGATAGTTTTCGACAGAGTCTCGTCTTGCTCCAGGGCGACCTCCAGATATAGCATCTGCTGTCTGTACTATGATGGATTCTACTGTTTCATAAGGATAATCTTCATGGTGACTCTTCATTGCTGTTATAATCCTTTCATCTGCTCCAAATTTTTGAAGAATTCTCATACCAATCTCTACGTGTGTACCTTGTACTTCATGATCCAATGCTTTACCGATGTCATGAACCAATGCACCTGCTTTTGCTATTTGGACATCTGCTCCAAGCTCTTCAGCTATCATACCAGCAATATGAGCCATTTCTATAGAGTGTTGCAATACATTTTGTCCATAACTAGTACGGAAATAAAGCCTTCCTATTATAGCTACTATGCGAGGATCAAAATTAAAGATACCACATTCGTATACTGCTTGTTCTCCTTTTTCTTTAATTATTTTATTTATTTCTTCTTTCGCTTTCTCTACTACTTCTTCTATCTTTGCTGGCTGGATTCTGCCGTCTAGAATAAGGTTTTCAAGTGCAAGACGAGCTACTTGTCTTCTAATAGGGTCAAAAGAAGATATTACTATTGTGCCTGGAGTGTCATCTACTATAAGCTCTACTCCCGCAGCTCTTTCGAATGCCCTTATGTTTCTTCCTTCTTTACCTATTATCTTACCTTTTATTTCATTGTTTGGGATATTCACACTTGTCACCATTAAGTCTGAAGCAGTGGAAGCCGCAAGTCTTTGGATAGAAGTGGAAAGTATGTCTTTAGCTCTTCTTTGAAGTTTTTCTTCGTTCGAATTTTCTAGTTTTACCATTCTTACCAAAAAGTCCTCCTCGTACTTCTTCTCTATTTCTTTCAAAAGCTCTTCTTTTGCATCTTCTTGTGAGAGTCTTGCTACTCTTTCTAATTCAGATCTTTTTTCTTCTTCAACTTTTGAGACTTTTTCTTGTATTTTCTTTACATCTTCTATCTTTAACTTTAGATTTTCTACTTCCTTATTTATCTCAGCTTGGCGAGTGTCCAAAAGTTCATCTTTTTTGATAAGCCTTTTTTCTGTCTCCTTAAATTCCTGTTCACGCTTTTTTTCTTCCCCTTCTATTTTTGCTAATCTTTCTTCGGATTTATGCTTTGCCTCGTCTATGATACGGGTAGCTTCTTCCTTAGCCCCAATTAGCATTTGCTTTATATCTATCTCAATGGATCGTCTTTTACCCAAAGAGATTATGAGTCGTAGATAATAACCGATACCTACGCCCAAAAGGAGCACTAATGCCCCTACTAGAATTATTGTCATTGTACTCATAAGCCTTTATTTAGGCCTATAAAAACCACCACTTCTTATGTTTTCAGTGTTATTTTACGAAAGATATTAATTTTCCTAGCTAATGTTCTTCTTTGTGAAATTTTGATGGATAACATATGTGGATATTTCTATAAACCTAACTTTAAATTAAATCAAATAAATTTTTAAAATTTGAACAATTTAAATATATCAGAGTTTTACTCTTTTGTCTAATTTGAGGTTTAGAGTGGTTTGAGTTCTTTTATCCTTATTTTTTGTCAGGTAGTTTTGATTTTGTGACTATTTCATCCACTATGCCGTATTTTTTAGCTTCTTCTGCGTCCATAAAGAAGTCTCTTTCTACATCTTTTTCTATTTGGGATAGAGGTTTCCCTGTGTTTTTAGCGAGCATTTTGTTTAAATTATCCCTAGTTTTCAGAATGTGTTTTGCAGATATCGCTATGTCTGTGGCTTGTCCTTCTACTCCGCCGAGTGGTTGGTGAATCATAACTTCAGCGTTTGGCAGTATATATCTTTTGCCCTTTTTACCAGCAGAAAGTACTAGTGCTCCTCCTGAAGCTGCTAAACCCACACAAAATGTAGCCACATCTGAACGCACATGGTTCATCGTGTCTATGATAGCCATTGTCGAAGTCACAGAACCTCCTGGGGAATTTACATATAAATAGATGTCTTTCTTTGAATCTTCAGAATCTAGGAATAATAGCTGAGCGACTATTATGTTTGCTGTGTGGTCATCTATCGGACCCCCTAAAAAGATGATTCTTTCTCTTAAAAGGCGAGAATATATGTCGTAAGCTCTTTCCCCAAATTGTGATTTTTCTATAACTGTTGGTATTAACATAAGTGTAAGTGTTAAATTTTAATGTTTATAACTGGATTGTAACATATTTTAGAGTAAAACAAGATATAATTGATGTTTTTCCCTATAGTTATATAATATGAATATGAATAATAAAGAATTTGTTATGCCAAATTTTGAAACTAAAGAGGGGTTAGAATTACAAGATTATGAACAAACTTTTAGTTCGGAAGAAGAATTAGGTGCTTTTCTAGCAAGAATAGAAGAATGGGGTGCGCAAGATATAGTAACTGAAGGACTTACAGTAAAATATAAAGCTCCAAAAAAGAGCGAATAATTTTTAGATGCCTTTTGAAGGAATAAATAATTCAAACGAAATTAAAAAACAACATATCTGTACTTCATTTATAGAAGGTGGTTACATATATTTTATATGTCCAAATTGTAGTTTCAAGCAAAAAGTAAGACTAGAGACAGGGGGCTATGAAACTCTTGATGAAGGAGATACAGAAGCTACACATGAAGGCGGATATCAAAATGTTTCTTCAAAAGATTTTAATGTTAGTGAAAACTAATTTTGATTCTCCAAAAATTGGAAGATTTTTTCGTTTGTTAGAATATTGTGAGCATGAATCCTAGCTCTTTCTTTATCAGCATCCTTGTAGTGTTCTAGTATATGAGCTACTTCTTTTTCTATTTCAGCTTCATCTGCAACTATTTTTTCTACTTCAGAAATTTTATTTAGAATAAGCGCAAGCTTCGCTTTCTTTTCAGCATCGCCCTTAAATTCTTTTCTAAGATCATCTATAGTTTTATTTAAATGTTTTAGATAGTCTTCAAATTTTAGACCCATAGCTGAAATGTCGCTTTCCATTCGGTATAGAATCTTGTTTAATTCTACTTCTATAAGTATTTCTGGAGTTTCTATCAAAGACTCTTCTAAAATCTTCTCAACAATTTTCATCCTATTTTTTTCTTTAGACAGATTTTCTTTTTCAAGCTTTATGTTTTCTTTTAGTTTTTCTCTAAAATCAGCAACATCTTTGAATGGTCCCAAAGCTTGCACAAACTCATCGTTTAATTCAGGAATTTCTTCTTTTATTTCTTCCTTATGTTCGTGCGCTTCTCCCTCTTCGTGAGTGTGTGTTTCTGCCATATCTTTCATATGTACTTTTTTGGCTCTACTCTTTCTGATATCATTTATAGTATTTTCAACTTCTTCTTCTGTTACTTCTATTTTTTTGTCTTCTTCTGTTAGGTCAGAAAGTACTTTTTTTGCCAACTTTTTGTAGTCAGGAAGATTTACTTCTGGGACTACTGCAGTTTTAATTTTAAAAACCAATGGATTTTTGCGAGCGAGCTTCATTATAGATATTTCAGGACGGCTGATGACATCTATTTTATTTTCTTCAATTATTTTTGGGTAGTGTTCTCCCAAAGCAAGCTCTGCCATTTCTTCTAGAATATTTATCTCAGGTATTTTAGAAAGTAGTATATTTTCTGGAGCTTTACCTTTTCGAAAACCTGGTATTTCTACATTTTCTGCCAACTTTTTAAAGGCTTTTTGGAAGTATCCTTCAAATACATCAGCTTCTAATTCGCCTTCGATCTCTATTTCACTTTTAGGAAGTTTGATTATATTTATTTTCATTTCTCTAGTCTATATCATTAATATTTTTTGTCAAAAAAACACCCCGATGTGTGTCGGGGTGTTTTTTAGAAGTTCGAATCTGTAATTATTGTACTTTTTCTATGTCAGTACTTACATTAGTATCTACACTATTTAAGTCTACATCGATTGATTCTAATTCACCATAAGCCTCTAAAAGAAAAGCTTCATTTTGCATTTCTTCAGTGTTTTTGTTTTCTTCTATTTGAGGTTCCATTTTTGAATTCCACAAATATATACCACCTAAAATTAGGATTACAATAATAATTACTGTTCCTACTAAAGCACCATTTGATTTTTGTTCTATTGTTGGTTCCATTTTTAAATTTTATTTAATTGATAATTTTTATTGAACTATGTTTGAAGTACTTCTGTTGTTAGAGGTGGTAGAAGTGGAAGCTCTTTTTTCTTTTATTAAATCCTTCAATGTTTTCACCGCTTCATTTAGTAGTTTTTGTGATTCCTTAATCAATATCTGAGCCTCTTTTGTTAAAGTAGCAACTTTCGTTTTGTTTTCAGTAGTTAATTGATTTGTAGAAGTAGAAAGTACTGTACTTATTTCTGCCACTTTGTTTTTTACTTCCTCCATTTTAATATCAGCTTGGGAAACTTTCTCTTTTACTGTGGTTAAATCTAGACTAAGAGTAGCTACTTTTGTTATTTGATTATTTAGTCTTTCTTTTGTTTTATTTAAACTCTCTATTGCTTTATCAAACCTTTCTAATGCCTTTTCTCTTCCCATAAGTCTCTCTTCTTTTTCTTTCATTTTCTTTAAATCCTTCTCCTTTTTTATACTCTCTTTTAGAGCTTCCATTTTCTCTTTTGCTTGTTCTCTTTGCTCTTGAGACTCCATTTTCATTTTTTCCATTTTTTCTTTGAGCTCCATTTTCTCTTCTCTCATTTCACCATCGAAATTGTTTATCACAGTTCCTTTTTCTTGTGGTGGAAGAGGTGTTCCATCATCTACTATAGCAAAAGCGTTGTTGCTAAAACTCAAAACAAAAACTAATCCTAAAACTAATCCTAAATATTTTTTCATTTTTTTAAAACTAAATTATTAATTTTCTAATGTCTGACCTAACTGTTTAATTATATCATCAAAATAAAAACCACCCTAAGTTTAGGGTGGTTTTTATTTTAAGCTTTACTATTCAACATTTTTTTCGTAAAGGTCTGTGTATCTTTTAGCACATTCATTTATAACTTTTACAGCTTCATCAGCTTCGTGGAAAGTTTCTACAACTCCTGTACCTGGTTTCTTTAAGAATTTTAGATTTTCCCAAAAATATTTTGTCTCTTTTGTGAAATACTCACCCAAATCTTTATAAGACTTTATGTGATCTGATCTTTTATCGTCTTTTAAAACGCCAATGATTTTATCATCTATTTCTCCGCCATCTACAAATTTCATTACACCAATAACTCTGACTTCTACTAAAGAACCAGGAACTAATGGTTCTGTGATATTTACTATCTCTACATCAAGTGGGTCACCGTCATAATCCCATGTTTTTGGTATTGCTCCATAAGTAAAAGGATAAGCCAGGGTCGAATAACCCACTCTGTCTAGCTTTAGTTGTCCACTTTCTGTAATTAATTCATATTTATTTATACTACCAGCAGATACTTCTACTATTGCATTTATTACACCTTCTTCTTCTTTTGCAAAAGGAGGGAGTACATGCAATAGATTTAGCATGTATTTCGATGGTTTATGATCTATGTTTGCCATAATTATTTTTTTAGTTAACTTTTATAGTTTATATAATACTATATTTCATCTTCGGTTTCTATGCTTTCTCCGTCAGTAGAAGTAACACCTTCTTCTCCTTTTATATCTATTCTCCATCCAGTTAATTTTGCTGCTAGGCGAACATTTTGCCCTCCTTTACCGATAGCCAAGGAAAGTTGATCTTCATTTACTTCTATAACTGCTTTGTGTTCTTTTTCATCTATATCTATAGATAGAACTTTTGCAGGGGATAGAGAATTAGCCACAAATACTTTAGGGTCAGTAGACCAAGGAATTATGTCTATTTTTTCACCACCGAGTTCTTGAGTGATTGTGTTTACTCTGGTACCTTTTTGTCCTACACAAGAACCAACTGGATCTATGTGTTCATCATTTGAGAAAACTGCGATTTTACTTCTTGCACCAGCCTCTCTTGCAATTGACTTTATTTCTACTATTCCACTTTGTATTTCCGGAGCTTCTATAGAAAACAACTTTTCTATAAATTTAGGATGAGTACGAGAGAGTCTTAGGTTTATGCCTCGTGGAGAATCTTCTACTGAGTATAGATATGCACGGACTCTACTACCTCTAGAAAAATGTTCTCCAGGTATTTGCTCTTCAGTAGGAAGTACTCCAGTTGCTCTATTGAAATCTATATAGACATTACCTCTTTCTACTTTTTGGACTATTCCAGAAATTATTTCTCCTTCTTTGTTGCCGTATTCATCCATCACAGAAGTTCTTTCTGCTTCACGAATTCTTTGTATTATGACTTGCTTAGCTGTTTGTGCAGCAATACGACCATAATCATCTTTCATATCCAACGGGAATATGATTTCATCGTTTAATTCTGCATCTTTCTTTATTTTTCTAGCATCTTCTAGGAGGATGTGGTGTTCTCCATTAAAGCGAACTCTCTCGTCTCCATCTTCACGGATTGAATACTCTTCCTCTTCACCCTCTTCTTCTTCCATCTTTGCGATAGTCTCGTCTACAACTATCTTTACTTGATAGAAATTTGTTTCTCCTGTTTCAAGGTCAAATTTAGCACGAATTATCTGTCCTTTTTTGCCGTAATCTTTTTTATAAGCAGCAGCCATAGCTTGCTCTATTGCGTCTAATATTTTTTCTTTTGGTATTTTCCTTTCTTCCTCTAATTGTTCTAAAGCTGATTTAAGTGTTTTTATGTCTAACATATTTTTATTAAGTTTTAGTTACTAATTTATTAGTAATATTTGTAAAAATAAAAGCCCCGTTTCTGCAGGACTAATATGTTTTATTCTATCATAAATAATTTTTATTGCAATTAGGCACAAATTCATTATCCACAGAGAATAATTGCTTCCATACTTCATATTTATATTGTATAATTTTAAGATGTCGAGGAAAAATTTATTTTTACTTGTTGCCCTTTTGGTGGTGGTCGCTTTTTTTGTATTTCTTTTTGTTTATAAAAAAAGCAATGAACCAATTCCTGTACCTACCGAACAAATAAATCCTTTGGAGCAAGACAAAGTATATCAAGATTTGATAGATACAAAACCAGATACTACACCTAAAAAAAGCCCAGATAAAATAAAAACAGAATTACAAAGCGTTGCGCCAATACAACCTCAAAAAGATTTATCAAAAGACGAAGTCTATCAGTCCCTTATAGGTAATGACATAAAAACAAATCCATAAATGAAAAATTTCATTAAAAAACATTTTAATTTTCTCGAAGCTTCTATTTTTATAATTGCATTAGTTTTTTCTATATCGTTTTTCAATTTTGTTGAATCAAGCACACTAGATAATGTATCTGGCTATGGATGGAATGCTGATCAAACTCTCCCTGATGAACCAGGGGGTATGGGTTGGCTCTCTTTTAATTGTACTTCTGGTGGAGATTGTGGAGCTGTTGATTATGGAGTAAATATTGATGCTTCTGGCAATATCACAGGGTATGCTTGGTCTTCAAATTATGGATGGTTAAAGTTTGGTGGACTTTCAGGCTTTCCTACTAGTGGAGGTACAACTCCAGCGAATGCAAAATTGACAGGGAACAATGTAACTGGTTGGGCTAGATTTTGTTCTGTAGCTGATAGTCCTTCTACTTGTATTGGTTGGGCTGGAACTAATCCTACAAATGGTGGCTGGGATGGATGGGTTAGCTTAGCTGGTACAGCTCCGAACTATGGAGTTACTTTGTCTGGCAATGCTTTTTCTGGTTATGCTTGGGGTGGAGATGATGGAGGTAAAAATGTTGTAGGTTGGATAGATTTTTCACAAGCTTTGTATGTGCCGATAGTTACCCCAACGGTTACTATAGGTGCATCCCCAGCAAGTGTACCTGTCGGAGGGTCTACTGTTATAAGTTGGAATGGAACTGGTCTTATAAATAGTGCCACAGGCTGTACTGCTTCTGGAGGTACTGGTTCTTGGCCTGGAGTTCGCCCTTCTCCTAGTGGTTCTTTTAGTACTGGGGTTTTGCCAAATGGTACTTATAATTATTCAATACAATGTTTGGGTGCAAATGGTGTGACGATGTCAAATGTGGCGACAGTGCAAGTTGTAGTGGGAGCTGTTACCGGATTAGATTTCTATGCTGACCCTGCTGTGTCTTATCCTCCATTGTATCAAACTACTCTTTATTGGAATGCAGTACCTTCAATACCAGGGCTTACAAGCTGTGTAGCAGACAGTGCACACCTCTTAACCCAGTTACAGTACCTTCTTGGAATGGAAGTATTTCAAATACACCTGGAAATTTGCCTGTATCTGTACCCTATAACCCTACAAACTACAAAATAACTTGCAATAATCAATTTGGAAATCCGGTAACTTCTACTATATCTGTAGCTCGTGGAACACTTCCAGAATCAGTCTCATTATTAAGTAATGGTGTAAGTGGAGGATTTACAACCTTTACTTGGGGTACAGTAAATGTAGTACCAAACTCTTGTCATCCTTCATCTTCTCCTTCAATACCTTCTTGGGATACACCAGACCCTAAGGCAGACAATGGTTCTCAGGCAAATGTGGTTGTACCAAATAGTGCACCTCTGTTTACCACATACACACTTACTTGTACTGGACTATATTCAGGGAATCCTATATCAGTAGATATACAACTAAACGAAAACAGTGGCACAACATTTAACAAAAAACAACCAAAATATAAAGAAAATTAAAATTCAAATTTTGAAAAAACATTATCAAGCATTACAATATAATTAACAATTAATTTTATAAACATCATGCAAAAAAACACCAAAATAATTTTTAAGTCATTATTCTTAGTCGCAATCTTTTCACTTTCTATAAATGCTCTAGCTGTATGGGCACCCCCAACCCAAGCTCCTACTGGAGGCAATGTAGCACCACCAGTTAATGTCGGCACTGCTGCTCAACAAAAAGATGGTGGTTTGATTGTTGGTGGAATCAGATCTCTCGGTGTTAGTTTGCTTGATGGTAATGTAGGCATAGGTAATCTTGTGCCAACTCAAAAGCTCGATGTGACAGGAAACATCCGTTTTTCTGGTGCTTTGATGCCAGGAGGTTCCGCTGGAAATTCTGGTAATATTTTGATTTCTGGTGGGGCTGGAGCTGCACCTTCTTGGTCTACCTTGGCTGCTGCAGGCGGGCTTACAAACCCTATGGATTCTATCGGAGATATGATTTATGGAGGTGTATCTGGTGTTGCTACAAAACTTGATAGTGGTACTTCTGGCTATGTACTTATATCTAATGGTGCAGCTGCCCCTTCTTGGGCAGCACTCACTGGAGCAGGTTCTCCTTTTGGTTCTCAAGCAGTAAATACATTCTTTGCTGCTCCTTCTGGTGCAGCGGGAAGTCCTACTTTTAGACTTATAACTACAACAGACTTACCATCAGCTATACCTTTAAATAAATTAGCAACAGGAACAAATGGCTATGTTATAACAATGGTTGGAGGAGTTCCTACATGGTCTGCTTCTAGTAGTATTACAGATGGCGACAAAGGAGATATCACAGTATCTGGTAGTGGAGCTACTTGGACTATAGATAATAATGCAGTTACTGTTGCTAAACTTCCAGCAGGTGCTACTTCTACTACTTATCTTCGTGGTGATGGTACTTGGGCAACACCATCTGGATCAGTTGGTCCAGGAACTACAAATTATTTGCCGAAATTCTCTACCTCTACTACATTGGATAGTTCCGCTATTTTTCAAGAAACAGGGACAAATGATATAGGTATAGGTTTCGGAGCTTCACCTAATCCTGGATCAAAGTTATCTGTATATGGTAATGCAGTAATAGGTCAAACATATTCTACTTCTGCTGCCCCATCAAACGGACTTTTGGTTGAAGGAAATGTGGGGATAGGAAACACAAGCCCTGCAGCAAAGCTTCATATATCAGGAGGAGATGGGTCCGGTAGTTATTCTAGTGCTAGCTTAGCATTGGGTTATTCAACAACAGGTCAATATCCGCATTTTATACATACTAGACATAATAGTGGATCTTCTTCTTTAAATGCTATTGATTTTTATACTAGCGATGGTACTGCTTCAGGTACATTTCCTACAAATGCTGTACACGGTATGACGGTGACTAATGGGAATGTCGGTATAGGAACTACAAGTCCAGGTGCAAAACTTGATGTTGCTGGACAAATAAAGATAACAGGTGGTACACCAGGAGCAGGTAAAGTTTTAACATCTGATGCTTCTGGGTTGGCTACTTGGCAGACACCTTCATCTGGTGCTGTCTGGGGAACAATCACTGGTACATTATCAAACCAGACAGATTTACAAAATGCTTTAAATGCTAAACAAAATTTATTAGTAAATTCTGCTGGTTTAGCAGGAGCTTTGTCTGATGAAACAGGCACAGGGCTATCAGTATTTAGTGCATCTCCTACTTTCACAGGCATTCCTACGGCTCCTACTGCTCCAGCTGGTACAAATAATACTCAACTTGCAACTACAGCTTTTGTACAATCAGCTGTCAGTGCTGCTGGTGGTGGTAATATTACTGGTAGTGGTACAACAAACAGAATGACAAAATTTACTGGTTCTACATCTATCGGCGATTCTCTAATTTGGGATAATGGTACAAATGTAGGGATAAACACTGCTCTTGTTGGTGATGCTACAAATAGACTAACAGTCAGACAAAGTACAAACACAACACCAGCTACTTCAGGTACTTATGGCATAGGATTACTTAATGGATCAAACCTAGACCTTACGATAGGTGCTGATGCTTCAAATTCTTATATACAATCTTGGAACTCAAGAGATCTAGTACTAAATAGCCAGGGTAATAATGTTGGTATAAATAATACAAACCCAACAGAAAAACTTGATGTTACAGGAAACATCCGTTTTTCTGGTGCTTTGAAAATAGGAGCTAGCGGTGATGGGGGGCAACCAAACTTGGTGCTTGCTTCTACTGGACCAAATACCGCTCCTCAATGGATGGGCGTTTTCCCTTATCTTTCTGGGACTGCTGGGTCTACCATAAGAGCGACAGGTCCAACTACTTGGGTTGTTGATTCAACAAATTTATATAACAATGGTTCAAGTATAGGTATAGGAACTACAAGCCCTACTTCTGGGGTAAAACTAGAAGTTGCAGGGCAAGTAAAAATAACAGGAGGTACTCCAGGAGCAGGTAAAGTATTAACATCTGATGCTTCTGGGTTGGCTAGTTGGCAGACACCTTCATCTAGTGGTGTCGGTCCAGGAACTACAAATTACTTGCCGAAATTCTCTACAGCTACTACACTGGATAGTTCAGCTATATATCAATCAGGAACCAATAATATTGGTATCGGTACGACTACTCCTTCTCAAAAGTTGCAAGTTGCAGGGGCTTTAGCACTTCAAGATAGTTCCTATATTACATCTCCAAGCAATGGGTATACAGAATTTTTTACTAGTGCTAGTGCAGCTCAACCAATACGCGTTGGAGGAATAGCAGTGACTTCTAGTTACTCAAATTCTGCACCAGTAAATGGAGCATATATCCAAGGTAATGTCGGTATAGGAACCACAACTCCAGGGGCAAAACTTGAAGTTGCAGGGCAAGTAAAAATAACAGGAGGTACTCCAGGAGCAGGTAAAGTTTTGACTTCTGATGCTTCTGGATTGGCAAGTTGGACATCTATTTCAACTGGAGGAATAACGAGTTTGAATGGACTTTCTGCTTCAGTTCAAACTTTCGTTAATGATACAAATGTAACGATATCTTCTGCTGGTTCTGCTCATACTCTTGGTTGGACAGGTACTCTCTCTAGAGCTCGTGGAGGTACAGGACTTTCTACCGCTGTTGATGACACAGTTTTGCTTTCAAATGGAACTGCTTGGACTGCTACTGCAATACCAAACTGTACTGACACAGGGGGAAACCACTTGAATTACACTACAGCTACAAATACATTTTCTTGTGGAACTTCTAGTTCAGGCGGTGGAGGTGGGGTTACTACAGTGGGTGCTATAGATTCTCAAACTAAATCAGCAAATGGATTAGTCATATCTGGTACAAGTATATACGCTCAAACAGCTGATGCTTCTTTCCCAGGGTTAGTTTCAACAGGAGCTCAAACTATAGCTGGAGCTAAAACATTTACTGGACAATTAAATCTTTCTTCAAACTTTTCTCAAACAGGCACTGGTACATTTAGTACTGGTTCTGGTGCTGTGACATTAAATGGTAGTACCACACTTGGTGCAGGGGATACTTTGACTCTTTCTGGTCTAACTTCAGGTGCAGTTACTTTACAAGCTACAGCTGCAACTACTTCCCATACACTTACTTTGCCTTCAACACAAGGTGCAGCTAATAGCGTGCTTACAAACAATGGTTCTGGGGGACTTTCTTGGACGGTGCCTTCAGGTGGTGGAGGTTCTACTACCCTTGATGCTATAGGCGATGCTGTAGCAACCGGTGCTGTCAGTGCAGGTACTTTTGGGCAAACTTGGTCTTGGGGCAACTTTACAATTAACGGTTTTTCTATAATAAGTAACTCAAATGCAGCAAATGATGCACTCGGAGACACTCAGAAATTATTTAATGTAGGATTATCTGGCCCTACTACACAATCAGGTCAAACAACTTATGCTTCATATGTAACAAATTCACATACTGGTTCTAGTTCTACAAACATAGCTGGGTACTTCTCTGCAACTGGGGGCACTAATAACTATGCGTTGATTGTTCCATCAGCGGGAGGAAGAGTTGGTATCGGCACAGGAGCACCAGGATCTAAATTGGATTTGAAATTAGACTCCGATACCGATTTCTTTAGAATACAGAGAAGTTCTTCCACTGGTAGAGCACAGATAGTACTTGCTGACCAGTCAGCTGTAGAACAATGGCGTATTGGTATGACAGGAGCAGGAGGTACAAACTTTGCATTTTATAATGGTTCCACATCTAATCTTGTGTTAGAAAAAGGTGGGCTCTCATATTTTACTGCTGGCAATGTAGGTATAGGCACAACAACACCTGGATCTAATTTGGAGGTTGCTCAAAGTACAACTGGTATAGGAACTGTTACAAACACAGCAGGCAGTACTTCTTTAACAGGAAGTGGAACAAATTTCACTAGTACTTTTAGAATCGGCGATACTATAACTGTTTCTGGAGAAAGTGCTAGGACAGTATCCGGAATTACTAGTGATACAAGCTTAACAGTTTCTACTGCTTTTACATCAGCGCACACTGGAGTTTCTTATACTCTAACTGGAGGAACTAAGTTTGCAGTAAATGGAAACAGTAATATTGAATTAGCAAATAATGCAAGAATATATTTAGGTGCTAATAGATTTATCCATACATATTCTCCAGCTGGAACTCTAGATGAAAATCTATTTATAGGAGTAAATGCTGGTATTTTGGGTGGAACTAGCGGTTCTTTTAATGTTGGTGTTGGTAACTATGCTCTTGATGCACTTACCACTGGAGCAACCAATGTTGCTCTCGGTAACGCTGCACTAGGTTCGGTTTCTAGTGGTAGTGGTAATGTTGGCGTAGGTGATCATGCTATTGCTGGCGGTACTAGTGGGTATGGCACAGGAAATATGGTAACAGTAGCGAATAGTACAGGTAGTGGTATTACCGCTATTGGTCATATTGCCGGAGTAACTGTAAATGGACTAACTAATGCTACTGCTATCGGTAATGGTGCTGCTGTTGATGCAAGTAATAAAGTTAGAATAGGCAACACTGGGGTTACTGTGATACAAGGTCAAGTTAACTTCACTGCTGGTTCTGATGTTAGATTTAAAAAAGAAATTAAAAATAGCGATCTTGGTTTAGACTTTATATTAAAGCTAAGACCTGTATCTTACAAATTAAAGATTGAAGGGGAAAAAGATGGGGTGAGTTATGGATTCATCGCTCAAGAGGTAGAAAGTGCTTTAGAAGGTAGAAATACTAGAATGATAGATACACAAAGTGGACCAGACAAGCTAAAGTTTATGAGATACGATGATTTAATAGCACCTATGACTAAAGCTATTCAAGAACAACAAGCTCAAATTGAAGCATTAAAGAAAGAGATAGAATTACTAAAAAATAAATAAAAAACAAAAAACCTCACTTAATAAGTGAGGTTTTTTGTTTAAAAACTGAGTACAAGGTATAATACAAGTATGCAAATTGATGAAGATCAATTAAAAAAATACATTCTTGATTCTGGGATAGTTTCAAGGACAGACTTTGAAGCTATTTCAAAAAAGGCAATACAAAAGAAGCAAAAGTTTTCAGATTTACTTTTATCTGAAAATAAAATATCAGAGGTTGATTTAAAGAGGATGCAGGCTTTTGTACTCGGAATACCTTTTATTGATTTAAAAAATGAAAAGATAGAATTAAGTACTCTATCTTTAATACCTGAGCCTATAGCTAGAAATTACAACATTATTGCTTATAAAAAAAGTGATAAAGGTTTGGAAGTAGCCATGATAGATGCTGATGATTTGCCAGTAATTGATTTTATAAAGAAACGCTCTGGTTTGAAGATATTACCCAGATTGACGGATACAGCCTCTATAAAGTCTTCACTTATACAATACAAAAAAAGTTTAGCAGTAGAATTTGATAATCTAATACAGAAAGAATCTAAGGTGTTGAGTATCGTAAAAGGAGAAGATGCCAATGCAGATAAATCAGAGGCTGAATTAAAAGAGATGGCAGAGGATCTCCCAGTGGTAAAGATTGTGGATTCACTCATTTTCCATGGGATACTTTCAAATGCTTCTGATATCCATATAGAACCTGGAGAAAATGAATTGACTGTAAGGTATAGAATAGATGGGATATTGCATGATGCTATGGTGTTAGACAAAACAGCTGCTCCAGGGATAACTGCTCGTATCAAAGTGCTGTCTAATCTGAAACTTGATGAAAAAAGACTTCCCCAAGACGGAAGATTTAAAGTAGAACAAAATGGGGACAAAGTTTCTTTTCGTGTATCGACCCTGCCTACTTTTTTTGGAGAAAAGACGGTTATAAGAATCTTAAAAGAAACCTCTCACGGATTTTCTTTGGAAGGACTCGGTTTTCATGGGGAAGCTTTGGAGAGAATTCACGAAGCATTAAAGCAAAAGATAGGAATGGTGCTTGCTACAGGCCCTACTGGGAGCGGTAAGACGACCACTCTCTATACAATGCTTGATATTTTAAATAAACCCGAGGTTAATATTTCCACAGTAGAAGACCCTGTAGAATATCAAATGCCGAGAGTAAATCAAACGCAAGTAAAACCAGAAATAGGGTTAACTTTTGCAAACGGTTTAAGAACACTTCTTCGTCAGGACCCAGATATAGTGATGGTAGGGGAGATCCGTGACGGAGAGACAGTAGATCTTGCTATCAATGCAGCCCTTACCGGACACCTAGTGCTTTCTACAATACATACAAACTCGGCTGCTGGAGCTATCCCTAGAATGATAGATATGGGGGCTCTTCCATTTTTAATAGTCTCAACAGTTAAAACAATAATTGCACAAAGGTTGGTGAGAAGGCTTGTAGCAAGTAAAGAAAAGTATTTATTGAATGATGCAGAGATAAAAAGTTTAGCAAAACTTGTAGATATGGATAGAATGCTCACGCTTTTAAAGAATGAGAAGGTGGTGCCAGATGATGCTGATTGGAAAAATGTCACTTTTTATAAACCAGTACCAAACAATGAGTCTTCTGATGGATACAAGGGGAGATTAGGCTTACATGAAGTTTTAAAAGTAACTCCTACAATAAGAGAGATGATATTAAAAGGAAGTTCGCAAGATGAAATTGAAATTCAAGCAAAAAAAGAAGGGATGATGACTATTCTAGAAGATGGTATTTTCCAAGCTGTTTTAGGCAATACTTCTCTTGAAGAAGTGTTTAGAGTGGTTTCAGAATAGTTCGCAAGCTCACTATAAATAAAATGTTATTTTCATATAAAGTAAAATCAAATACAGGCAAAATAATCGAGGGGACAGTAGAAGCCACTGATCGTTTTGCTTTATCTCGTGATTTAAAAAGTAAAGGAAATATTCCAATATCTATTGAAGAGGTGAGTAAAACCTCATCCAAAATAACTAACTTCATAGAAGAATTGATTTCCAAAGTAAAGATTGCTGATTTAATTCTTTTTACAAAAAATCTAAGCGGAATGATAAAAGCCGGTTTGCCTCTTTCTAGAGCTTTGGCTGTACTTGAGAAACAAACAAAGAATAAATCTTTTATAAAAATACTAGAGACAGTTCAGTCTGAAGTGAATGCAGGTGGCACCCTTTCTTCTGGTTTGGAAAAGTTCCCAAAAGTTTTTTCTAAGCTATTTATTTCAATGACTCGTGCGGGGGAAGAGTCTGGGAACCTAGCAGGTGCACTGTCTGAAATAGGAGTTAATTTAGAAAAATCTAATGCTCTTACAAAAAAAGTAAAAGGTGCTTTAATATATCCATCTGTGATATTGGGAGTTATGATTTTGATCGGTATACTAATGTTTGCCTTTGTTGTGCCGACTTTAGCAAAGACTTTCACAGAATTGAAAGTCGACTTACCAAACTCCACAAAACTGGTTATGTTTTTAGGTAACTTTTTCTCACAACATTTAATTTTGACCTTTATTATATTAATAACTCTTGGAGTAGGTTTTTACTTTTTGATTAAAGCACCTTTTATGGCTAAATATATAGATTATGTTGTTTTAAGAATACCTATGATTGGTACTTTAATAAAAGAAATAAACTCAGCAAGGACTGCAAGAACTCTTTCTTCATTATTAGTTTCTGGTGTTTCTATAACTAGAGCTATAGAAATAACAGAAGATGTAGTACAAAATGTTTATTATAAAAGAATTTTAATCGAAGCTCGAGAAAGTGTAGAAAAGGGCTCGCCTTTTTCCTATACATTTGAACAACATACAAATCTATATCCAATAATGATGACCGAGATGATTCAAGTAGGAGAGGAGACAGGAAAGTTGTCCGATATGTTATTTCAAGTGGCGTCTTTTTACGAAGAAGAAGTTGAAGGAAAAACAAAAAATCTTTCAACAATTATAGAACCATTTTTGATGGTCATTATAGGTGGTGGTGTTGGATTTTTTGCTGTATCTATGATAACACCTCTTTATTCAGTTATGGATAATGTTAAATAAATTTTATGGTAAAAGATTTAAATTATAATAAAGGTATAACATTGATGGAAATATTGGTAATAATAGCGATCCTTCTTTTACTTTTGGCTATTGTTATTTCTAATTTTTCTCAAAATAAAAATAATCAAATTTTAAAAAATTCTGTAGGGGATGTGGTATCAGCTTTAAATAAAGCAAGTTCTCAGACGCTTTCTTCTTTAAACTCTGATAAATACGGGGTGCATTTTGCGTCTGATAGAGTTATAATTTTTTCTGGAGACACTTTTAATTCAGGAGCCAGTAGTAATGAAATTATTTTAATATCATCTCCAGCTACTATTTCAAACATAAGTTTGACTGGCGGAGCAACAGATGTTTATTTTAATAAGTTAACAAATAAGCCTTCGGTCACTGGTACAGTGACAATATCTGTTTCATCTTTGTCTTCTACTATAACTATAGGGGCAGCAGGTACAATCAATTCAAATTAATGAAATTTATTTTTAAAAACCAAGGTTTTCTTACGGTAGAAATGCTTGTTTCAGTATCTATAATAACAGCCGTTATCATTTCCTCATCTATCGTTGCTCAAAAGTCTTTAAATCTCTCAAGAAGAGCAGTGCACACTGTGCAAGCTTCTTATTTATTAGAGGAAGGAGCAGAAGCCATCAGGACAATAAGAGATGATACTTGGGATCATTTTCCTAATTTTAATTATAATGTACCAAATGGTTTGGAATTTTCTGGGGGTGTTTGGACTGTATCAGGCTCGAGTTCGACTATAGGTATATTTACAAGGACTGTTACTTTTTATACAGTTAATCGTGATGGTATTACAGGAGATATAGTAACTAGTGGTGGTTCTTACGATACGGGAACAGTTTTAGTAAAAGTCGAAGTATCTTGGCCAGAAGGAGGAGAAACCATAACTAAAAGTTTATATTTCTACATAACAGATATATTTTAAAATGTATTTTTTAAAACAAAAAACAAAAGGGTCTTCTCTTGTAGAATTAGTTTTCTATATAAGTATTTTAGCTGTGCTCACTTTAGTCGTCGTAAATTCTTTGATAGTTATGGCTAAGGCTTATAGGGAGACGGTAATCAATCGTGATTTTATGCAAGCTGGCCCTATTATGGATAGAATGTCTAGAACAATAAGGGAAGGAACAGGAGCATTATCTGTATCAGCATTTGGCCCTAGTATAAAAGTTAACATTCAAAATGATGCCCAGATTTACAAACCCGTGGAATTTGTTTTAGTTTCTGGAAATATTGAACTCTATGAAAATGATGTATTTATAGGTAATTTAAATCCAGCCAATCTAACAGTAAGAGATCTGAGTTTTACTTTCATTGATACAAGTGCTGGACTTGCTGTGAAAATCGCTATGACTGTCCAAGCAAATAGGTATCCTAACTTAAGGAGTGAAGATTTTTATAATACAGTAGCACTCAGAGGGGCATATTAAAGTTATGAAAAAAAATTTTTTACAAAAAAAACAAAAAGGGGCGGCGATGCTTATTTCAGTACTTTTTTTCTTATTTATATCTATAGCAATAGTTGCTGGTTTAGTTGCTCCTTCTGCAAGAGAGTTCAAAATATCAAATGATTCTATGCGTTCAAGACAAAGCTTCTTTCTTTCTGAGTCAGGAGTTGAAGATGCTTACTATCGAATTAAGACTTCAAGACCTATAGGAACCTCTGAGACTATTACACTAAATGGCAGTAGTGTCACTACTTCTATTGTAGATAATGGGGGAGGTAGTAAAACTATAGCTTCTACTGGAGATGTTTCTTTAAGACAAAGAAAAAATGAAGTTAAGATTTCTGCTGGTACAGTTGTTTCTTTTAATTATGGTGTACAGACTGGTCAAGGCGGGGTAAGTCTTGCCAGTGGGCAAGTAAATGGTAATTTGTATGCTAATGGCCCTATTACTGCTAATTCTGCAGGAGATAACTGGATAACCGGGACTGCTATTTCTGCAAACAGTCCTGCTTTGGCTGCTGATCAAGTAAACGGATCTGGAGTTCCTTCGTATAATGTCACTTTTGCTAACAATAATACTACTCAAGATGTTGCTCAGAGTTTTGTTTTGTCTACGAGTAGCCCGGTAAATAAAGTGCAGTTATATATAAAAAAAGTTGGCACACCTGGTAATTCTACGGTCACAATAAGAAACGATTCTAGCGGTGCCCCTGGTAGTATTATTTTTGCTACTGGAACCCTTATTAATTCTTCGGTAACAACTTCTTATGGATGGGTTGATGTTAGTTTTACTACAAATCCTTTGTTGGTTGTGGGGACGACTTATTGGGTTATGCTTGATTCAAGCACGAATGCAAGTAATTACTACATAATAGGTGCAAATAATAATGGTTATGTAAATGGTATAGGTAAGATTGCTACAAGTGGAGGAATCTGGAGTAATACAACCCCATCAGGACTCGATTATTATTTCAATATTTACTTGGGTGGGGTAACTGGATTAATTCAAGGTGCTGGTCAATGGACTCAGATTCCAATTGGTACTGTTTCTGGTAGTGCCCAAGCTCATACTGTAAATAATGCTAATGTTACAGGACTTATATATTGTCAGACTGGTACAGGTAATAATAAATCATGTACATCACAGACTGACCCTGTATATGAGGATTTTCCTGTTTCTCAAGGTTTCATTGATCAATGGAAAGAAGAGGCAGAAGCAGGAGGTGTAACTAATGGAAATGTTACTGTTGGTTCGGCTGGAGCAACTATAGGTCCCAGAAAAATTGTTGGCAATTTAACAATAAATGGAGGGGGCACGCTTACAGTTACCGGAAATATTTGGGTTACAGGTACTATTACTAATACAAGTATAATAAGATTGGATACCAGCTATGGTTCTAATGGCGGTGTTATAATTTCTGATAGTGCCATAGGTGTTACAAATGGAGGAAAGGTGTATGGTTCTGGTATAAGTGGTAGCTATACCATGTTATTGAGTACTAGCGCTTCGACACTCAGTAATGCTATAAACATATCAGGAAATGCAGGTGCCCCAATTTTATATGCCCCATATGGGATTGTGAATATTACTGGTGGTTCCGCACAAATCCAAGAGGCTGTTGGATATAAATTATTAATTAGCGGAAACTCTAGTATTACTTACCAATCAGGTTTAGCCAACATGCCTTTTACAAATGGACCATCTGGGGTAGGGTGGAGTACTACAAGCTGGCAAGAAGTAGAATAATAAATTTATGAAATCAAAAAATCAAAAAATAATAATTGGTAATTGGAAAATGAATCCTGCTAGCCTAAAGGAGGCAGAGAAAATTTTAAAAAATATTAGTAATTCTTTGTCAGTTAAAAAAAGTAAAGTTGTAGTTTGTCCGCCTTATGTTTTTTTAGAAAAAATAAGTAAAGTTTCAAAAAAGATAAATCTTGGTGCTCAAGATGTGTACCCAAACAATTTAGGCTTGCCGACTGGGGAAATTTCTATAGAAATGCTTTCAAATCTAAAAACCAAGTATGTTATCTTAGGACATTCAGAAAGAAGATCAAGAGGAGAAGATAATTTATTTATAAATAAAAAGGTTAAGACAGTTTTAAGTGCTTTCTTGGTACCTGTTTTATGTGTTGGAGAAAATGAGAGAGATGAAGAGCATAGTTACTTGGGTTTCGTAAAAAAACAATTGGAAGAATGCTTGGAAGGTATTCCTAAGGATTTAGTAGGGAGTATTATTATAGCTTACGAGCCAGTATGGGCTATCGGGAAGAACGCAAAAAGAGAAGCAGAACCAGAAGAATTTGAAGAAATGAGTATATTTATTAAGAAAGTTTTGAGTGATAAATTTGGTTCAAAAAACATCGAAGGGATAAATATAATTTATGGAGGATCGGTAAATCCAAAAAACGCGCTTTCTTTTGTAAAAGCTGGAGCAGATGGATTGCTTGTAGGCAGAGATAGTCTTAATCCCGAGAAATTTTTAGAAATAATAAAAATTATTGAAAATGAAATCAATTAAAACCTTAAAAGACATAAAGGGTAAAAGAGTGCTAGTACGAGTAGATTTTAATGTGCCAATAGAAAAAGGCATAGTGCTTGATGATTTTCGCATTAAAAAAGCTATTCCCACTATAGAGTTTTTGTCTAAAAAAGGAGCAAAAGTAATACTTATAAGTCACCTCGGGAAAGATGGTGAGTCTTTAAAACCAATATTCAAAAAGCTGAAAAAAATTATTAAGTCTTCTTTTGAAGAAAATGTTTTCGGAGAGAGTGTTTCTAATAAGATTTTAAGTATGAAAAATGGCGAAGTGCTTTTGCTTGAAAATATTCGTAGAGAGAAAGGAGAGCAAGCAAAAGATATTAATTTTGCCAAAGCTTTATCTAGCCTAGCAGATATATATGTAAATGATGCATTCTCTGTTTCTCATAGAGAAGACTCTTCTGTTGTACTTTTGCCAAAGTTGTTGCCATCATTTGTGGGTTTTCAGATGGAAAATGAAATAAAAGAACTCTCGACTGTTTTTAACAATCCTAAACACCCGTTTCTTTTTATTTTAGGTGGCGCAAAGTTTTCAACAAAGATGCCTCTAATAAAAAAGTATTTAAAATTGGCTGATTATATATTTATAGGGGGAGCTTTAGCAAATGACTTCTTAAAATCAAAAGGTTTTAATGTAGGCAGATCATTAGTAGATTCTGAAAATTACGGAATAGATAGATTACTAAAAAATAAAAAAATTTTATTACCAAAAGATGTGTTAGTTTTAAATCCAAAAGGAATTTTGACAAATAAGTCTGTGGGTCTAATCATGGAAGATGAGGTTATTCTTGATATTGGAAAAGATACTGTAAAAGAATTAGTAGAGATAGTAGGTAAATCCAAAATGATTTTATGGAATGGCCCATTGGGTAAATATGAAAATGGAGGAGATATATCTACAAAGAAAATACTAAAAGCAATTAGTGCAACTCATACAAAAAGCATAATAGGCGGAGGAGATACAGCTGCTCTAGTTTCAGATATGAAAATGGAAAAGAAGTTTAGTTTTGTCTCTACTGGTGGAGGAGCCACTCTTGAATTTTTATCAAAAGGTACACTTACTGGTATTAAAGCGCTGAAATAATTTTCTCAGCATTCCTTTCTAGATTATTTGCCTCTCCAGGTACTTCAGGCCAAAGCCAAATATGTGCGTGATATACTTCTTCTCCATAAATTTGGCTTCTTACGATATCAGCATTGAAAGCTTTTTTCTGAGCTTGAGCTATTTTTCTGACAACTTCAAAATATTCTCCTGCATTTGGCACATCCCAGACATATCTATAGTGTTTTTTTGGGATAATTTGTGTGTGTCCAGGACCCAAGGGTCTAATATCTAAAAAAGCCAAAAAGTTTTCATCCTCATATACCTTTACTGAGGGGATGTCTCCTTTTATTATTTTACAAAAAATACAATTTTCCATACCTCTATTATAGCAAAATATGTTAGAATAGTTCATCTATGGAAAAATTTAGTCCCTTACTCCAAACTATTTTAAGCAAAAGAGGAATAACTAGCAAAGAAGAAGCTGATATTTTTTTGAATCCAGATTATGAAAGAGATTTACACAATCCTTTTGATATGAGGGATATGGAAAAGGCTTGTGTAAGATTATTTGAAGCTATAGATAATAAAGAAAAGATTGTAATATACGCAGACTATGATTGTGATGGAATTCCTGGAGCCGTTATATTACAGGACTTATTTAAAAGAATTAGTTTTACAAACTATGAAGTCTATATACCAGAAAGAAATTCTGAAGGGTACGGATTAAACATGTCTGCTCTAGAAGAATTTAGGGATAAAGATGTAAGACTAATAATAACAATCGATTTAGGTATTACTGCAGTACAGGAAGTAGCTCAAGCCAAAGTATATGGTATAGATGTTATTGTAACTGATCATCATTTGCCACACAGTGTGCTACCTAAAGCTTTTGCAATTCTAAATCCGAAAATTGATGATTATAAAGACAAGATGCTTTGTGGAGCTGGTGTGGTATTTAAATTTGTACAAGGTTTTCTCTTTAAGTACAGAGATTTTTTTAAAGTAAAAGAGGGTGCAGAAAAATGGATGTTAGATATGGCTGGTCTTGCAACTTTGTCCGATATGGTGCCCTTACAAGGAGAGAATAGAGCTATTTCTTTTTTTGGTTTGAAAGTTTTACAAAAATCTCCTAGATTGGGTTTGATAAAACTTTTATCAAAAATGAAGATTGATCAAAAATATCTAAATGAAGATGATGTTGGTTTTATGATTACTCCTAGAATAAATGCAGCTTCTCGTATGGATAGCCCTATGCGAGCATACGAACTTTTGTCTACCGAAGATATTCGTGAAGCATCTTTGCTTGCTGATCATCTAACTAAAATAAATGATGATAGAAAGAGTATTGTTACTCATATCATGAGAGAGGTTAATAAAACTTTTGAAAAAAAGATTTTAAACAATGAGCTGCGAGAAGTAATCGTTATCGGTAATCCTTTGTGGAAAGTTGGGGTCTTGGGATTGGTGGCGTCTAAGATATGTGATGAGTATGAGAAACCTGTGTTTGTTTGGGGTAAAGATGAAAATGACTGCATAAAAGGTTCTTGTAGGAGTGATGGTTCTGTATCCCTTGTAGAATTAATGACTCATAGTAAAGCAAGCTTCTTAGAATTTGGTGGACATGAATTGGCTGGTGGTTTTACTGCGCATCAAGACAAAATTCATTTCTTAGAAGAGTCTCTCTCTGTATCTTTTCGTGAAGTAAAAAGAGAAATTGAAGACGATGAAATATCTTTTGATGCCAAACTTAAATTGAATGATGTAAATATGAGGACTTGGAATGATGTAGAAAAGTTAGCGCCATTTGGACTCGCAAATTCTAAACCTGTTTTTTTATTTGAAAATATACAGATTGGTAAAATAAAAAAGTTTGGCAAAAATGGTAGTGGGGAACACCTTGAAATTACTTTTACAGACACGCAAAGTAGAAGTGTGAAAGCCGTGGCTTTTTTTTCCGGATTAGATTCGTTTAAGGTTTCTTTGAATGAAGGAGCGGATGTAAACTTACTTGCCACCTTGGAGCTTTCTAGATTTGGTGGTAAGACAGAGCTTCGTCTTAGAATTGTTGATATTTATTAGAAGTAAACCAATTATGCTACCGCTAAGTTTGTTTACTATACCCCTTTGCAAGTTTAAAAGTTTTAACTTTATCTTTTAGATCTATTTTTTTAATATAGTTATCAAATTCTTTAGGTAAAGGGGAAGGACCAACCCAGACACTTTTTTGGATCATAATGTAATGAAATTTCTTTAGGTGCCAACGAAACCATTCACGCTCTGCTTTTTTAGTTTCTGGAATATCAAACATAACAATAAGATTTTTTGGATCTTCTTTTTTAAAAATAGAATTAAATTGTTTTAAAGATCCCTGCTTCTTTTTTAGATATTTCTTTCCAGTAGGGGTTATTTGCCACTCATTATTTACTTTTTCTATTAAACCATTCTTGTTTAGTCGATACATAGTTGACTTTAAAGAGTTCTTAGAAACAGGAACACCAAAAAGATTTACCTGAACTCCTTTATAATTCAAGCTGGTGTTTAAGAGTTCAGTTAGTATTTTTTCTACTAAATTCATATATTAATAATAACATTAAATACAAAGTAAATAAACTTAGTGGTAGCAGAGTATGTTTACTTTTCGTGGCGAATCTTTTATTTTTTAGTATAATGTTTTAATGGATATCCAAAGACCTAAATCAAAACAACCAATACCAGATCACGCAAAAAGAGTATTTAAAGGAATACTTTTCGATGTTTATCAATGGGAACAAGAACTTTATAATGGACAAAAAACAATATTTGAAAAATTAAAAAGGCCGGACACTGTTTTAGTTCTCCCTGTCTTGCCTAATGGTGAAATTTTACTTCTAAAAGAAGAGCAACCGGGAAGAGATAAAAGCGTTGTTGCAATAGGAGGCAGGATTGAACAAGGAGAAGACCCTATTTCTGCTGCAAAGCGAGAACTTTTAGAAGAAAGTGGTTACGAGGCGAGTGAATTTATATTATGGGATGCACAACAACCAATCACTAAAATAGATTGGACTATCTATGTTTTTATTGCCAAGGGTGTTAAAAAAGTTTCTGACTCAAATGTCGATGGAGGCGAAGATATTGAATTGTTGTCTGTAAGCTTTGAAGAATTAGTAAACTTAGTTTTGAATAAAACATATTCTTCAGATAGAGAGATAATAGGAAAATTTTTTGAAGCAAAAATTGATCCACAAAAAATGGAAGAATTGAAAGAATTATTTAAGCCTCTCTAGTTTTATATTTTTAATTTATGAAACCAAAGATTACAATTTACACAGACGGAGCGGCAAGAGGAAATCCTGGAAAGGCTGGGTGGGGAGCAGTAATTTTGTATTCTAATAAAGAAAAAGAATTGGGTGGAAGTAGTGAGCATTCGACAAATAATATAATGGAATTAACAGCGCCGATAGAGGCTTTAAAGTTTATAGAAAAAAGTAAATTTGATGGAGATATTGAGATATATTCTGATTCTAAGTATGTAATACTTGGCATTACCGAGTGGATTCATAATTGGTTAAAAAATAATTGGAAAACAGCTGGTAAAAAACCGGTTTTAAATAAAGAACTTTGGCAAGATTTACATGCTTTAAATGAAAGGTTTAAACCCAAGTGGAACTATGTCAAAGGACATAATGGTGATAAATACAATGAAAGGGCTGATATTATCGCTACAAGTTTTGCTGATGGGGAGCCTGTTGTTTGATTTATAGAAGGAGTTTTTTTTAATAAAAATGCGAGATAAATTTTTTTATTATATCTGTCTTGTAATCATACTAGTCGTATTATTTTCTGATTTTTATGTAAAAGAATCACCGAGTTTTTTTAAAGACTTTGTTGGTTCTAAAGTTGAACTGACTGGAATTGTAGTAGATGAACCTGATCTTCGTGAGAATAATCAAAAGCTCATTGTTGAAATAGGGAGTACTAGTAGAGAAGTAAAAGTTCTAGTTACCACTAATCTAGGGGAAAAAATAAGCTATGGTGACGAATTGATAATAGAAGGAAAGTTATTAGAACCAGAAAATTTCATAACAAATACAGGAAAGGAGTTTGATTATGTTAATTATCTAAAAAAAGACGGTATATTTTTTACGATAAATTATGCTGACATTGAAGTAGTTTCACACAATAACGCGAATATAATAAGAAGCAAGCTATTTTCATTCAAAGAAGCATTTTTAGAAAAAATAAACTTTGCTGTACCAGAGCCAGAGTCTCTTTTGATGGGTGGACTGATTCTGGGTGAAAAAGCTTCTTTTAGTGAAGAGCTAAGACAGAAATTTATAGATACAGGTACTATACATATAGTAGCTCTCTCTGGTTATAATATAACAATAGTCGCTGAGTGGTTTATGAAGTTTTTTTCGTTTTTACCACAATACTTCGGAATAGGTATCGGAGTACTATCTATAATACTTTTTATATTAATGACAGGAGGGGCATCTACTGCAGTTAGGGCGGGTATTATGGCAGTGCTTGTTTTAATAGCAAGAATAACTGGGCGCACTTATGATGTTGGCAGAGCGCTATTGCTTACAGCTGTTATTATGATAATAAATAACCCTATGATATTGCGTTACGATGTTTCATTTCAACTTTCGTTTATTGCGACTATTGGGGTGATATATTTTACGCCTAAAGTAGAAAAGTACTTTATGTGGGTCCCAAAAAAGTTTGGCTTAAGAGAAGTGTTGTCAGTTACCACAGCTGCTTACTTGTTTGTCTTACCTTTTGTTGTATATAAAATGGGTAATTTGTCTCTAATCGCGGTACCTGCAAACATTTTTATATTACCCTTTGTGCCTATCACTATGTTGCTGGGCTTTATTACCGGTTTGGCTGGGTTAATTTGGTATCCTATTTCTTTGCCTTTTGGCTATTTATCTTATCAGCTTTTACACTATGAACTAAAAGTAATCGACATATTTTCAAATGTCTCGTTCGCTTCTTTTACTATTCCAAACCTCCCTTTAATAATTGTCATTATTATTTATGCATACTTTTTTTATAAGTTATTTTGGAAAGAATTTAGTACACACTTTACTTTGTGGCGGAAGTAATTATTATCAGATATAATAATATAAATGAAGTTTAATAATTGGTATTTCAATTTTCTATTGATTTTTGTACTAGGTATATCTATATACAGCTCTATATACTTGTTTAATTACAAAAAAAATGAATTAAATGAAAGTCTTATTTCTAGAGTTCAAACTCTAGCTGAATCCTTATCACTTAATGAAGATTTTTCTAAGCTTTCATTTTCTGAAAGTGACATAGGTAATTTACCATATGAAAAAATAAAAAATTCTTTAATAAAAATAAGAGAAGCAAACTCTGATGCCAGATTTATATATGTTTTGACAAACATAGAAGGTAAAGCTGTTTTTGTTGTTGACTCTGAAGAATCTTCCTCTTCTGACTACTCACCACCTGGTCAAGTATATAATGAAGCTTCGCCAGAGCTAATTTCTGTTTTAGAAGGAGCTAAGCCAATGATCGAAGGCCCTTATAGTGATCGTTGGGGTAGGTGGGTTTCTCCTTTAGCCTATTTTTCTACCGATGATACAAATAACTTTTTAGTTGGTTTGGATATTGATGCAAAAGCCTATCGTCTGGATATGTTTGTTTTTTCTATAATACCTAGCCTTGTTTTCCTATTTATATTTTTCTTGATTTGGATAGCTCATTTTATTAGATTAAACGAACAAAAAGTGATAGAAGCTAAAAGTAAATTTATATCAACAGCTTCCCACGATCTACGCTCTCCTCTTACTGGTATAAGTTGGTCTATTGAAAATATTTTAAGGAATGATTCAATCAGTGATTCTATAAGAGAAAAAGTGGAAGAGCTGAGAGTTGCAAGTAAGAAACTTTTAGAACTTATAGACGGACTTATGGACTTGTCGCTCATTGAAGAAGGAGTAAAAAAGACAAATCCCTCTGAGTTTTCTGTTTTATCTGAGATAATATCTGATGTATATAAGTGCCAGAAAGCATTTGCCGACTCAAAAGAAGTATCTCTTTCTGGTTTTGAGTTAGTACCAAATATAAAAGTAAAAGGAGCAGCATCAAAGATATACAGCGTTTTTAATAATATAGTTTCTAACGCGGTGAAGTATTCTAATAATGGGGGAGAAATAAGCTTAAATATAAATACTGCTAGTAACGGAAAGAACATTGATGTATATATTATAGATAATGGTATTGGAATACCAAAAGAAGATTTATTAAAAATAAGTGAAGGGTTTTTCCGTTCAGAAAATGCTAAAAAATACACAGATATAGGTACTGGCTATGGCCTTTACAATAGTGATTCCTTAATAAAGGCTGTCGGTGGATCTATAAAAATAGAGTCGGAAGAAGGGAAGGGCACAAAGGTCATTATAAGTCTCTTGATAAGTAACTAATTATGAAAAAAGTATTAATAATAGATGATGATAAAGTAATAAGAGAGAGTATTGTTTCTAGATTAAAGTCGGATGGTTATGAAACTTCCGAATTAGAAAATGGCAATAATCTAATAGAGATAGTAAAGAGTTTTAATCCAGATGTCATAATGCTTGATTTGTCTATGCAAGACATTGGGGGGATTGATTGCCTTAAAATAATAAAAGAATTTGATAAGAATTTATTATGCAAAGTTATTGTTATGACGAATTCAAAAAATGAAGACTCTATGCTAAGAGTCTTAGAGCATGGCGTTACTACATATTTAAACAAGCATCAAAATTCTCTTGAATCTATATCGAAGATAGTTGAACAGAAAACAAAACAGATTTGCCTACATATAGATTAATTTATACCACTCTCTAAGTTATCTTCTACTTTTTGCCAGTTTAGGTTTTCAAAAAAATCTTCAATATACTGCTTTTTACCACTAGGTTGGTAATCAAAGACAAAAGAATGCTCCCACATATCTAAGGCAAGTACTGGGCTACAATTTTGTAATTGACCTAAGTGTTGTTCATCTATCCACGCATTAAATAATCTATTTTCTTTTTTATCAAAATAAAGTATTGCCCAGCCCACCCCTCTAGTGGTAGCTATGGCTTTAAACAAATTAAGCCATTTATCAAAAGAACCCCATTCTTCAATTATCATTTTTTTTAAGTTGCTTTCCTCGCTTAGTTTACTAGATCCATCAGATAAAGAAGAGAAGTATATCTCATGGTTTCTTATACCGTTGTATTCAAACCCAAACCTTTTTTGTAGCCCACTAAGAAGCCCCATATTTTTTTCTGGATCAGAGGATAGTTCTTCTATTTTTTCTAAGACAAGGTTTGCTTGTGCTACATATCCAACATAAAGCTTCAAGTGTTCTTCTACAGACTTCTTGCTAAGGCCTTTTAATTCTCCTATATTAAACTTTTTTTCTTCAAATTTTTTCATGTTAACATTATATCATGCGAGAGAATCTTCAAAAATACGGGTTAGTTTTTGTTTTGTTTATTCTGCTTTTATTTACTTCTTACATAGTTTATTTAAATATCTCATTAAACAAAAAGGAACTTGTTTTTTCTGTACTAGATATAGGGCAAGGTGACGCGTTGTTTGTACAATCACCTAACGGTACTCAAGTCCTAATAGATGGAGGCCCACCAAGGAAAGTCATAAGCAGGCTTTCCCAAGTAATGCCTTTCTTCGACAGAAGTATAGATGCAGTAATAATAACGAATCCTGATGCAGATCATATCGCTGGTTTTTTAGATGTCTTAAAACTTTATAAAGTCGGAAAAGTGTTTGAGCCAGGTACTTTCAATGACTCAAGTGTTTATCAAGATTTAGAACATTTAATTAAAGAAAAAGATATACCGAATTATTTAGCAAAGAAGGGAATGATTTTAGATTTGGGTAGTGGAGCCTATATTCAAATTCTTTTCCCAGACAGAGATGTTTTTGATTGGCCTACTAATGATGGATCTATTGTAGCAAAGCTTGTCTATGGAGATACGGAGATAATGTTGACGGGCGATGCTACTCAAAAGACAGAAGATATTTTATTGGGTCTTTATCCTGAAAATGTGTTAGATAGTGATATTCTGAAAGTTGCTCACCACGGGTCTCATTCATCCACTAGCACTCCTTTTGTACAAGCTGTTTCTCCTTTGTATTCTGTAATTTCTAGCGGTAAGGACAATAAATATGGGCATCCCCACAAAGAGATACTTGATACTTTAACAACATTTAGTTCAAATATTTTAAGAACAGACGAGCTTGGGACAATAACTTTTCTCTGTGATAGAATGGGTGTATGCAAGATAAAAAAATAGAAAAACTAATAAAATTAGAAGCTAAAAGACAAAAAAGTGTAGTGAACTTAATAGCATCAGAGAACTATGTTTCAAAAGATGTTTTGAGTGCGTTAGGTAGTGAGCTTACAAATAAATATGCAGAAGGATATCCAGGGAGGAGATATTATGGAGGCAATCAAATAATTGACCAAGTGGAAATGCTTTGTATAGAAAGAGCGTTAAAACTTTTTAAGCTTAAAAATACCGATTGGCATGTAAATGTACAGCTTCTATCTGGCAGCCCTGCAAACTTTGCTTTATATTCTTCTCTTGTACCTGTTGGCGGTAAAATTATGGGCATGAAGTTGTCTTCAGGTGGGCATCTGACTCATGGTCACCCACTATCTATGACGGGTAAGTTTTGGAAGCCTATTCAATTTGAATTAGATTCTAAATCAGAAGTCATAGATTATGAAGCTTTGAAAGAATTAGCTAAAAAAGAAAAGCCGGATATTATAGTGGCAGGGTTCACAGCTTATCCAAGGACAGTAGATTTTAAAAGATTTCGTGAGATAGCAGATGCTGTGGTTTATCCTGACGGACGGAAGGGAGCAATACTTCATGTGGATATGTCTCACTTTGCAGGGCTTGTGGCTGGGGGAGTTTACCCATCACCGTTTCCTTATGCGGACTCTGTGATGACTACTACACACAAATCTCTCCGTGGTCCAAGACAAGCAATACTTTTTGTAAAAAAAGATGCACGAGAATTTGATAAAAAGTTAGATAAAATGGTTATCCCAGGACTTTTTGGCGGACCTCACGAAAACAATATTGCCGGTGTGGCTGTTGCATTAGCAGAAGCGATGAAACCAGAATTTAAAAAATATGCAAAGCAAGTTGTGAAAAATGCAAAAACTTTAGCAAATGAATTAAAAAAGCTTGGCTGGCATGTTATCTCTGGAGGTACTGATTCTCATCTGATACTTGTAGATACTTGGATGAATGGAAAAGGAGTTCCAGGCAAAGAAGCAAGTGCGAAGTTAGAAAAAGCAGGGATTATAGTAAATATGAATACTATTCCTGGCGATCCTCGAGGGCCTATGGACCCCTCTGGTATGCGTCTCGGTACTTGTGCAGAAACTACTAGAGGAAAGAAAGAGAAAGATATGATAAAAATTGCAGAAAAGATAAATAAAGTTTTAAGGAGCAAGTAATATGATAGAAGTTGAAAAAAAGTTTCAGCCGACAGAAGAACAATTAAAAAGTATGCTTGAAGGGGCAGAGTTTTTGGGTGAAGTCATAAATCATGATATTTATTATGATTACCCAGATTTTAGAATGTATATGTCTCCAGAAAATACTTGTCTTAGAAATAGGAACGGTATTTTTGAATTAAAGATGCATACGGGGAAAGGTGTCGCCAAAGAGTTTGATACAGTAGAAGGAATACAGAAGTATTTGAGAGTAGATAATCTTGAAAGTTTTATAAGTGAAAATTTAGTACCGATTATAGAGTTTAAGACAAAAAGGTTGAAGTATACAAAGGAAGGTTTTAATATTGATGTAGATGAAACTGACTTTGGGAATGGTATAAAGTATCCTATGTGCGAATTGGAATTGATCGTAAAAGATGAAAATGAAGTAGAAAAAGCTTTAGAAAGTATAAAAAACTTTGCTCAAAAGTATAGTTTTGAAATTAGAAAAATTTTTTCTAAACACAGAGAGTATTTAAGGGTTGTAAAACCGGAAATATACATAAATATATTCCCTAAAAAAGAAAAAATCCTAATTAAATAAAAAATAGCCCGCAAGACTTATTTCTCGGAGGCTATTAGTTTGAGACGTGTTCTTCAATTAGAAGTTCAGTAATTTTTTCTGCCCTTGTTTTAACATCTAAGCAGAAAGAGTTATATGAACTATACCTATACTTTTCTCCTTTATTACAAGAGTTTTTAAAAACTTGAATATAGGAAAAATCTTCTTTTAGCCGTATATGTGGCACCTCTTTATACCACCTTATGCGGACCTCATCAGAAAAGCATAGATTATCATTGCATTCAGGACAACGATAAAGGATACTTTTAGATGTTGTTATATCTAGGAATCGCCCCCAATCATTCATCGGTTGAAGTTTTATCTTAAATGTGACCCAAGATAAATCTTCATTGTAGAAAATTCTTTCGACTCGTAACCATTCTTGGTCAGAGTACATCTCAAGTAGAAGAAACATTTCTTCTACTTGTGCCGTCGTGATACTGTCGAGAGTCTCTTCCCAAGCAGCATCACTTGTAGTTTTTTGCGTTGGTTTTTGGGTATGAAAAAAATACCCAATAACCAACGCAAGAGCGAAGATAATGAATATTTTGTGCATAGTTTTGTACTTTTTTACACCATAACAGAAAAACTTAAAATCTCAAAGTTTTCTTAACTTTTAATTTTAAAAGTATATAATCGAAATATGAAACCTGAATATATAGTTTATATATCTCTTGTAGTTTCTCTGGTAGCAAACTTCGTTTATATTCGTGAGACACTTTTAGGTAGAACAAAACCAGACCGGGCTAGTTGGTTTGTCTGGTTCCTGATTCCTTTTATTGCATCTTTCCTAGTATTTAGAAAAGGGGAGTTGTATTCGGCTTTGCCAATATTTATTTCTGGGTTTACTTCTTTTCTTGTTTTTGTAAGTTCATTTTTTAATAAAAATGCTTATTGGAAAATGGATAAAATAGACATTTCTTGTCTTGCTTCTGCAGTCATTGCTATAGGTTTTTGGCTTTGGTGCGAGAATACAGTATGGGCTACATTTTTCACCATATTAGCTGAATTTATTTCTTTCATACCCACTTATGTAAAATCTTGGAAGTTTCCATTTTCAGAAAACTTAAGTCCTTACTATTCTGGACTTATAAATACATCACTTAGTCTTCTTGTATTAAAAGAATTTAATTTCAATACTGCTGGTTTTGCTGTGTCTCTTTTCCTTATGGCTTTTTTGGAAGTTGTGATTATAAAAATCAGCCGTCGTCATATAAAGAGCATAAACTAGTTTTATCTATAAAAAGAACTTTTTTAAATAAAATGATAGAATAAGTTGATGCTGCCACAACAATTTGTTTATGTTTCTATTTTCACTTCTCTTTTTGCTGGATTTTTTTATATAAAAAATACCTTGTTAGGCAAGACAAAACCAAATCGTATTTCTTGGTTTATTTGGTTTATCGCTCCTATTATTGCTTCTTTTATAACTTTTAAAAATGGAGGAGGTATTTCAGCTTTGCCAGTTTTTATGGCTGGTTTCATACCATTTTTAGTATTTTTAGCTTCTTTTAAAAATAAAAACGCTTATTGGAAGCTAGGTAAGCTAGATTATATATGTCTACTTTTGTCCATAGTATCTATGGTTAGTTGGCTTTATTTCAAAGAAGGTGTCTTGGCTACTATCTTTGCGATACTGGCCGATGCTATAGCTTTCGTTCCCACTTATATAAAATCTTGGAATAGCCCAGACACTGAAACTGTCACTCCTTATATCTCTGGTGTATTTAATGCATCCTTGTCTTTTTTTACTGTGCCCACTTTATCTTTTATTACTGCAGGATTTGCTCTCTATCTTTTCTTTGGTAATTTAGTCGAGATTGTTATAGTATTTATAAGAAGAAATAAATATGACACAAAAAGGTAAATTTATAGTTATAGACGGTACAGACGGATCTGGTAAGGCTACTCAGGTAGAGCTTTTGGCAAAGGCACTCCGGGTTGAAGGTAAGAAGGTTCAGATTGTTGACTTTCCTGAGTATTATGATAATTTTTTTGGTAAATTTATTGGGCACTGTCTCTCTGAACAATATTACAATTGGCTTAAAGTTCACCCAAAGATAGCTTCTGTGGTATATGCCGCAGATAGATTTGAATCAAAAGAAAAGATAGAAGGATGGCTCAAAAAAGGATATGTAGTTCTTGCGAATAGATATGTGTCTTCAAATCAGATCCACCAGGGGGGCAAGATAAAAAGTTCAAAAAAAAGAGCTGACTTTTTAAATTGGCTAGACGAGATGGAGTATAAGGTTTTCAAAATTCCAAGACCAGATGTTACTTTATATTTGAGTCTACCTATTCCCATAGTGATGAAGCTTATCGGAGAAAGAAACGGAAAAATGAAGCGAGCATATCTAAAAAAGAAAAAAGATGTTCACGAGAGTGATGTACAGTTTCTGATAAATTCTAGGAAAAGCGCTATGTGGTTGGTAAATAAAATTCCTAATTTTATAAAGATAGATTGTTCCAAGAAAGGCAACATCCTCTCTAGAGAAGAAATACAAAGTATGATTTATAAGGAAGTTAAGAAGGTTTTAAAATAAAATGAACCTAAAAGTTAAGAAATTAAATAATGAAGCGAAGTTGCCGACGCATGGGCACCCGGGGGATGCGGGGATGGATTTTTATGCATTAGAGGAAGTTACTTTTTTGCCAGGTGAACAAAAGAGAGTGCGCACAGGTATAGCTCTTGAAATACCAGAAGGTTATGTAGGTTTGGTTTGGGATAAATCAAGTATTTCTTTTAACAAAGGGCTTAAAATAATGGGGGGAGTCATAGACTCAAGTTATAGAGGAGAGTTTATAGCTTCTATAGTAAATCTTTCGAAGGAAAGTCAGATATTGGGAAAAGGGCAAAAGTTTACCCAGATGCTTATACAAAAATTTGAACATTGTGATATTGTAGAGGTAAGTGAACTTTCTCAAACTTTGCGTGGCGAAGGTAGGGAAGGTAGCACAGGACATAAATAAAATGGATATAAAATTAAAAATAGAAAATTTGATTGGAAGTTCGCTGGAAGTTTTAGATATTGGCGGTAATGGTTTTATGGTTGAACACCCATCTGATTTGAAGATGGGGGACTACTCTACAAATGTAGCGATGACTCTCTCTAAGAAGCTTAAATTAAATCCTAAAGAGCTAGCAGAAAAGATAGTAGACGAATTGAATAAAAGTCTAATTCCAGAAATAGAAAAAATAGAAGCAAAAAACGGCTTTATAAATTTTTATTTAGCAAAAGAATTTTTTACAAGTAGCGTAAAAGAAATTTTAAACAATGAAGAATTTGGTAAAAATAATTTACTCACTGACAAAAAAGTCTTAGTAGAGTACACAGATCCAAACCCTTTTAAGCCCTTTCATATAGGACATCTGATGAGCAATAGTATAGGTGAATCTATATCCAGATTAGTAGAGTTTTCTGGGGCGAAGGTGGTAAGGGCAAATTATCAAGGCGATGTAGGGCTTCATGTGGCAAAAGCTTTGTATGGTATTTTAGAAAAGGGTAAACCAGAAGAATTTTTATCAGTAGAAGAAAAAGCTGAATACATAGGATATTGTTACTCTTATGCTTCAAATCTATACGAAGAAGATGAGAAAGTAAAAATAGAAGTAGATAAGATAAATAAGAAAGTATATGAAAAAAGTGATGAAGAATTAAATTCTCTTTACAAATGGGGCAGAGAAATAACTTTAGAAGCATTTGAGACTATTTATAAAAAGCTTGGCACAAAGTTTGAGTATTATTTCTTTGAGTCAATAATGGCTCCTATTGGTATGAAGATAATAAAAGAAAACACCCCTGATATTTTTGAAGAATCAGATGGCGCGATAGTTTTTCATGCTGACAACTATGATCCAAAGCTTCACACTAGAGTGTTTGTCACTAGCGGAGGTCTTCCTACCTATGAGGCAAAAGAGATAGGGCTGACTGCTACAAAGTTTGAAAAAATAAATCCAGACACCTCGATAGTAATCACAGCTATAGAACAGGGTGATTATATGCGTGTAGTTCAAAAAGCTATTTCACTTATATATCCAGAGTATGAATCAAGGATGTTGCACATCACTCATGGTATGCTTCGTTTTGCCACAGGGAAGATGAGCTCTAGAAAAGGAAATGTTATTACAGGGGAGTCTTTGCTAAAAGATGTTGAAGATTCTATTTTAGAAAAAATAAAAGACAGAAATTTAGAAGAGTCCGAGAAAAGAAGTATTGCAGAAAAAGTAGGAGTATCAGCACTAAAGTACTCTATCTTAAAACAAAGCTCTGGTAGTGATGTTGTATACGATTTTGAAAAGTCCATATCTTTTGAAGGGGACTCTGGTCCATATCTACAATACTCTTATGCTCGTGCAAATTCTATCGTGAACAAAGCAAATAAAGTAAATGAAGAAGAATTACTTTCAAAAAGAGATACTCCGTTAGAAATAGAGAGGTTTCTTTATAGGTTTCCAGAAGTTGTGTATCGCGCAAGTACAGAATTTGCTCCACACTATATAGCAAATTATCTCGTAGAACTTTCCCGCACATACAATACTTTTTATGGCAATACTCAGATAATAAATGAAGATGATGAAAATTCACCTTATAATGTAGCTATCTGCAAGGCTTTCTCAAGAGTTATGAAAAACGGCCTTTGGCTTCTTGGTATTGAATCTCCAGAGAAAATGTAGTAATCTTTATTTGTAAGCGTTGAAGAGGATATCACCTCGGAGCTTTGGGAAGAAAAGGTAAAACTTAGTAGAACCCAGTAAATGAGAGTTTGCCAAAAGGCAAAAATTAAGGTGGTACCGCGGTGAAAGCCGTCCTTAGATAATGATTAACTTTATTATTTAAGGACGGCTTTTAAATTTATGCAACAAGAAAAAAACAAAACAGAGTTAGTAAAAAAAGAAGAGAAAGTTTTAGAATTTTGGAGAGAGAGTAAAATTTTTGAAAAGTCTGTAGATAAACCTTCCTCAAAAGGAGAATTTGTTTTTTATGAAGGACCGCCTACTGCAAATGGTAAGCCAGGTATTCACCATTTAGAAGCTAGAGCTTTTAAAGATGTTATTCCACGATATAAGACAATGCAGGGTTTTCATGTACGTAGAAAAGGAGGCTGGGATACTCACGGGCTTCCTGTAGAGTTGCAAGTAGAAAAAAAGTTAGGGCTAAATTCTAAAAAAGCTATTGAAGAGTATGGTGTTGCAAAGTTTAATAAAGAATGTAAACAAAATGTTTGGGAATATTTAGAATTTTGGCAGAAGTTTACAGAACGCATAGGATACTGGGTAGATCAAAAAAATCCATATATAACTTATGACAATAAATATATAGAATCTCTTTGGAATGTGGTAGGCAAAGTAGATGAGCAAGGTTTGCTTTACAAAGATTATAAAGTTGTGCCTTGGTGCCCTCGTTGTGGTACAGCTCTTTCTTCTCATGAGCTTGCTCAGGGTTATGAAGATGTAAAAGATTTGTCAGTGTATGTGAAGTTCCGCTTAAGTTCCAACGACGAAAGGTTTTTTCAGGTCCTCGGAAAAAATCCCCAGACCATTCAAAAACCTTCCGTCGATTCCACATATTTTCTCGCATGGACTACTACTCCTTGGACTTTGCCGGGCAATGTCGCACTAGCTGTAGGGAAGGATATTGATTATGTGAAGGTTAATTTAAATAATGAAGTTTTAATTTTAGCAAAATCTAGACTTTCAGTATTAGGTGAAGGTTATGAAATTTTATCAGAAGTGAAGGGTTCTGAATTAGTGGGGCTTGAGTACGAACCACTTTTCCCATATTTAGAACAGACTATTTCTGAAACAGAAAAAGATAAATTAGAGAAAGCTTATAAAGTTTATGATGCAGATTTTGTCACCACAGAAGATGGTACAGGCATAGTGCATACAGCAGTAATGTATGGACAAGACGACTTTGAGCTTGGTAATAAAGTTGGTCTTCCAAAACACCACTTAGTAAATTTAGAAGGTAAGTTTATTTCTGGTACAGGTTTTCTAGAAGGTAGATTTGTAAAAGAAACAGATGATAAAGGTAAGCCCACTTTAGCAGTAGATATCATAAGTTATTTAACTGAAAAAAATCTTTTCTTAAAGAAAGAAAATTACGAGCACTCATATCCGCATTGTTGGCGTTGTCACACTGCTCTTGTGTATTATGCGAGAGATTCTTGGTATATCAGGATGTCTGATCCAAAAGTAAAAGACAGGTTAATCTCTGAGAATAAATCAATAAATTGGGAGCCTTCACATATAAGAGAAGGTCGTTTTGGAGAGTGGTTGCGTGAGATAAAAGATTGGGCTATATCTCGTGAGAGGTATTGGGGTACACCACTTCCTGTTTGGCTTTCAAAAGATGGTGAAAAGATAGTAGTTGATTCTATTGAAACACTGAAAAAAAACTCAAAGAAGTCTGGCAATAAGTATTTTGTGATGCGTCACGGAGGTACAGAAGGAAATCTAAAAGGTGTAGTTAGTTACAAAAATCAATTAGAAGATAACCTCACGAAAGAAGGCGAGACTCAAGTAGAGATGTCAGCAAATGAGTTGAAAAGTAAAAATATTGATTACATAATCACTTCCACTTTCACTCGCACAAAAGAAACTGCCGAGATAGTTCGTAAAGTATTAGGACTAGGAGAAGAAAGAGTAGTGGAAGATGAAAGACTTATCGAATTCAACCCAGGAGTATTTGATGGAAAAAGTTGGGATGATTATCATAAGTTTTTGGATAGTGTAAAAGATGATTGGTTTACAAAACAGATAGAAGGAGGTGAATCTTTAGCAGAAGCAAAGAAAAGAATTGCGCAAGCTTTATACGACATAGAGTCAAAGTATAAAAATAAAAATATATTGTTTGTTACTCACGGTGGACCAGCATGGCTTTTCTTTGTGAGCTCAGGACTCTTTACTCCAGAAGGTAAAGAATATCATCCAGCAAATTTCTCCATATTTATAGAAGAGTTTGCAAGATTTAAAAATGCAGAATGGAGAGAACTTGATTTTGTACCTTTGCCACACAATGAAGATTTTGAGATAGATTTACACAGACCTTATATAGATGAAATAGTTTTAGAAAAAGATGGTAAAGAATTCTTCAGAACGAAGGAAGTTATGGATGTGTGGTTTGATTCTGGAGCTATGCCTTTTGCTCAAGATCATTATCCATTTCAAAATAAAGAATACATAGATACGGTAGGCTACCCAGCAGATTATATATCTGAAGCGATAGACCAAACTCGTGGATGGTTTTATACACTTCACGCAGTAGGTACCCTTATGGGTAGAGGAAAAGCTTATAAAAATGTGATTTGTCTTGGTCACTTACTAGATGCAAAGGGAAAGAAAATGTCTAAGTCTATAGGTAATGTCGTGGATCCTTGGGAGATGATTGAAAAGTACGGAGTAGACACACTTCGCCTTTGGATGTACAGCGTAAATCAACCTGGCGAATCTAAAAACTTTGATGAGAAAACAGTCAGTGTTTTAAATCAACAGGTATTTGGTTTACTGTACAATGTACTAGCTTTTTATGAGTTGTATAGAGATAAGTCTTTAGAGAGTTCTTTTACTTTTACTTCAGAAAGTGTTTTAGATAAGTGGATAGTGTCTAGACTTTCAGAGTTAGTAACTCTCTCAGAGGATAGCTTAGATAAATATAAAGTACTGGAGCCTGCTCGTGCTATCCGAGATTTTATCTCTGACCTTTCTACTTGGTATTTACGCAGATCAAGAGACAGAATAAAAAACAAAGAGGAAGAAGCCCTAAAAACCTTGTATTTTGTTTTAAAGAATTTAGTAAAAGTTATGGCGCCATTTGCACCTTTTGCTTCTGAAGATATCTGGCTTTCATTAAAGAATGATGAAGATGAAGAAAGTGTGCATTTATCAAAATGGCCTGAATTGAAAAGTATTGAAGGTGATGTGTTAAATCAAATGAAGGTAGTGAGAGAGATCGTCTCCCTAGGGCTTGAAGCAAGACAAAAATCAGGAATAAAAGTAAGGCAACCATTAAGTGTTTTTAAATTTAAGATTGGAAAAGAAAGCCTCCCAGATGCTTTTATTTCTTTAGTTAAAGAAGAACTCAATGTAAAAGAAGTAGTGTACGATAGCTCCATAAATGATTCTATTTATCTAGATACTTTTGTCTCTAGTGAGCTCAAGCAAGAAGGAGATTATAGAGAGCTAGTAAGAGGAGTACAAGAAATCAGGAAAAGTATGGGACTTGTACCCAGCGACATAGTGCATCTGTATATAAATACGGATAATTCTGGTAAAGAATTGGTAGATAAATTCAAAGATGATTTTATGAAAGTAGTCGGTGCTAGGAGTATTGAGTTTAAAGAAAATGATGGTACTGAAGTAAAGATAGATAGTTTATCTTTTAAAATAACTTTAGAAAAGTAATATGCGCACAATATCTGAAATTTATAAGGAATATAAAGTGATGCCCAATCTTCAGCTGCATATGTTTCGTGTTACTGCCGTAGCTAAACAAATATGTGATTCTTTAAATGTAGAAGTAAAAAAAGCAGATGTCGTAAAAGCATGTTTAATGCATGATATCGCAAATATTATTAAGTTTGACTTACTTCGCTTCCCAGAATTCAACGAACCCGAAGGTTTGGATTTTTGGCAAAGTGTAAAAGATGACTATATATCAAAATATGGAGAAGATGAGCATCATGCACACTTAAAGATAATAAAAGAACTTGGTTTGTCTCAGTATATTTACGACTTAGTAAATGGCGTAGGTACTTTAAACTTTCCTGAGCAGTTTCAAAGAGAAGACTTAGAATCTAAAATAGTTAATTATGCAGACCACAGAGTTGGGCCTTTTGGGGTGTTATCATATGAAGATAGATTTATAGAAGCTGAAAAAAGATACAGGAATCATAAAAATTATCTTCCAAACGAGCAAGTAGAAGAACCTATAAGGTTTGGCAAAGAAGTAGAAAAACAAATTTTTGCACAATCTAAAATAAGTCCGGAAGATATCACAGATGAATCAATAGCACCTATTATAGAAGAGTTAAAAGACTTTGTAATTATAGAATAATATGAACAAACAAAAGATTGTGATGTTTGATTTTGACGGTGTACTTGTAAATACGCTAGATTTTGCTTATGAGATACATAAGGAAGTGAATGAAAGTTTTACTTATAAACAATTTCAAGATTTTTCAAACGGAAACTTTTTTGAGGGTATGGGTAAGGCGATAGAGGAGGGGAAGCATAATTTGCCAGATGATTTTTGGTTACACTATGAGAAGAATATAACAAAGATGAATATCCATGATATTTTAGATAAATCTGTTATAGAGCTTTCTAAAACTTATAAATTGACAGTAGTTTCCTCTACTCGCACTGATATGATAGATTCCTTTCTTGAAAAGGAAAATATAAAAAAGTATTTTACTGACATTTTAGGCGCTGATATTCACAAAAGCAAGGTCACGAAAATAAAAATGTTGCTAGATAAATATAGTAT
>WBZM01000588.1_pt1 | contig 48046 bp, 43 predicted proteins | sample 5204271 | NCBI WGS metagenome assembly WBZM01 (sample SAMN12344346, study PRJNA552823) | activated sludge metagenome | biome: Activated sludge suspended growth; feature: Nitrification reactor; material: Wastewater; isolation source: activated sludge from nitrification reactor of wastewater... | reverse complement strand
TCGATCCGCCCGTGCCGCCGCCGATCCTGATCTGGTCGCTGTCGCCCTGCACGAGGCGGATGCGGTCGAACGGCACGCCGAGCTTGCTGACGAGCACCTGCGCGAATGTCGTCGCATGGCCCTGTCCAAAGTCGAGCGTGCCGGTGCGCATCGTGACGCCGCCGTCCTCCTCGAAAACGATCTCGCCAAGTTCATTGGTCGGCGGCGCGGTGATTTCCAGATATTGCCCGACGCCGACGCCACGCAGTTTTCCGCGTGAAAAACTTTCGGCCTTGCGCGCGGCGAAGCCCTTATAGTCGGCCGCCTCCAGCGCGGCGTCGAGCAGCGCGGAAAACTCGCCGCTGTCGTAGATCGAGCCGACGCCGGTCGTGAACGGCAATTCCTCCGGCCGGATGTGATTGCGCTTGCGCAATTCGATGTGATCGACGCCGCTGACGCGCGCCGCCTCCTCTATCATCCGCTCCATGATGTAATTGCCTTCCGGCCGTCCCGCGCCGCGATAGGCGCCGATCGGCGGCGTGTTGGTCAGCACACACTTGATGTTGGTGGCCATGACCGGCGTGCGGTAGACGCTCTGCGCATTGCGATGAATGTTGATCGCGCCGATCAGCACGCCGAACGGCGTCATATAGGCGCCGAGATTGGCGTAGCCGGTCATGCGCATCGCCAGGATATTGCCGTCGGCGTCGAGCGCCAGTTCGGCGTCGACGTCGTGGTCACGGCCCTGATGATCGGAAACGAAGCTCTCCGAGCGCATTTCCGTGAACTTGATGGCGCGCTTCAGATCGCGCGCCGCATGCAGCAGCGCGATATATTCGGGAAAGACCGAGCCCTTCATGCCGAAGGAGCCGCCGACTTGGCTCGTCAGCACATGCATCCTGTCCTGCGACACGCCCATGGCGGCGGCAAGATTGTTGCGCATGCCGAACACGCCCTGCGTCTGCATGTGTGCGGTGAAGCGCTCGCTCGCGGGATCGTAGGCGAACAGCGCCGCGCGCGGCTCCATCGCCGCGACCATCACGCGATTGTCGAGAATGCGCAGGCGCGCGACATGCTTGGCGCCAGCGATGATCTCCTTCGCCTTCGCCATATCGCCGAGCGTATGGTCGAGCGCGATATTGTTGGGCGTGTCGTCATAGACCTGCGGCGCGCCGGGGGCGGCCGCCGCGCGCGCCTCGACCGTCGCCGGCAGGGGCTCGACGTCGACGGCGACGGCCTCGGCCGCCGCGCGCGCTTCGGCCTCGCTTTCGGCGACGACGAGCGCGATCGGGTCTCCGACATAGCGGACCTTGGTCGTCGCGAAGAACATCGTGCCGTTGCTGCGCATCGGCGAACCATCGTCGCTCTTCAGCGGAAACGGGCTCCTGGCCGGCGTGTACTGGCCGAGATCGGCGCCGGTGTAGACGGCGAGCACGCCCGGCATGGCGCGCGCCTCCTCCGCGTCGATCGATCGGATGAGTCCATGCGCATGACGGCTGCGCACGACCACGCCATAGGCCTGGCCCTCGACGGACACGTCGTCGGAATAGCGCCCCATGCCCTGCACCAGCGCCGGGTCTTCCGAGCGCCGCACGGGCTTGCCGATGGAGAATTCGGGACTGTCGGTGAAAGGCGCGTTCATCGGCGATCTCGCGGCGGCGAGCCGAAGGCCCGCGAATGAGGGGAACGACTGACATTATAGCGCCGCAGGCGGCGGTTTGAAGGCTGCCGCGCTCATGGCTGCCCGTCGGCGCGCGCTCGCGCGCGGCCAGCGCCGCTACTCCTCATCCTGAGGAGCCCGCAAAGCGGGCGACTCGAAGGATGGCAAGACCAGCATTCTTGCCGACGCCACCCTTCGAGACGCGCCTTGCAGGCGCTCCTCAGGGTGAGGATTGTAACATAGGGCCGGCCTCTAACCCGCCCGCTTCTGCGGGCGCATGTCCTTCGGATCGATTCCCGCCACCACCACCGGCTTCTTCATCGCGTCGCGCCGGAAGGGTTCGCCCAGCTCCTGGTTGAGGACGACCTCGATGAAGGTCGTCACGCCGTTCTTCTGCTCCTCGCAGGACTTGGCGATGGCCTCCGTCAGTTGCGCCTGCGTTTTCGCGACGACGCCCTTCAGTCCGCAGGCCTCCGCGACGCGTGCGTAGGAGAGGTGCGGATCGAGCTCCGTGCCGACGAAATTGTCGTCGTACCACAGCGTCGAATTGCGCTTCTCCGCGCCCCATTGGTAGTTGCGGAACACGACCATCGTGATGGCAGGCCATTCTTCGCGGCCGATCGACGACATTTCGCTCATAGAGATGCCGAAGGCGCCGTCGCCGGCGAAACCCACGACCGGCGTGTCGGGATTGCCGATCTTGGCGCCGATGATCGAGGGAAAGCCGTAGCCGCAGGGGCCGAACAGGCCGGGCGCCAGATATTTGCGGCCTTTCTCGAACGTCGGATAGGCGTTGCCGATCGCGCAATTGTTGCCGATGTCGGAGGAAATGATCGCCTCGCGCGGCAGTCCCGCCTGGATGGCGCGCCACGCCTGGCGCGGCGACATGCGCTCGGGGTCGCGTTTTCGCGCGCGGTCGTTCCACGTCGTGCCGGGATCGTCGTCCTCGTGATCCATGCCGGAAAGCTGCTGCAGCCAGGCGGACTTGGTCGTGTGGATCAGCGCCTTGCGCTCGTCGCGACCCTTGTCGCCCGCCGTGGCGGAGAGTTGCGCGAGAACCTGCTGCGCGACCTGCTTGGCGTCGCCGCAGATCGCCACGCTCACCGGCTTGGTCAGGCCGATACGGTCGGGATTGATGTCGACCTGGATGATCTTCGCGTTCTTGGGCCAATAGTCGATGCCGTAGCCCGGCAAGGTCGAGAAGGGATTGAGCCGCGTGCCGAGCGCGAGCACGACGTCGGCTTTCGCGATCAGTTCCATCGCCGCCTTCGAGCCGTTGTAGCCGAGCGGGCCGCAGGCGAGCGGATGCGAGCCGGGAAAGGAATCGTTGTGCTGATAGCCCGAGCACACCGGCGCCGACAGCCGCTCCGCGAGCGCCGCGCAATCGGGGATCGCTTCGCCGATCACTACGCCCGCGCCGGAGAGGATCACCGGAAACGCGGCCTCCGACAGAAGTTTCGCCGCTTCCGAAATCGCCCTGGCGCCGCCGGCCGGCCGCTCGAACTCGATCGGGACCGGCAGGGCGATGTCGATCACCTGCGTCCAGAAATCGCGGGGAACGTTGATCTGCGCGGGCGCCGACAGGCGATGCGCCTTGAGGATGACGCGATTGAGCGTCTCGGCGATGCGCGAGGGATCGCGCACTTCTTCCTGATAGCAGACGCAGTCGCGGAACATGGCCATCTGCTCGACTTCCTGGAAGCCGCCCTGCCCGATCGTCTTGTTGGCGGCCTGCGGCGTCACCAGCAGCATCGGCGTGTGGTTCCAGTAGGCGGTCTTGATCGAGGTGACGAAATTGGTGATGCCCGGCCCGTTCTGCGCAATGCACATCGCCATCTTGCCGGTCGTGCGCGTGTAGCCGTCGGCGATCAGCGCGCCGTTGCCCTCGTGCGCGCAATCCCAGAAGGTAATTCCCGCTCGGGGGAAGAGATCGGAAATCGGCATGAAGGCCGAACCGATGATGCCGAAGGCGTGCTCGACGCCATGCATCTGCAGCACCTTCACGAAGGCTTCCTCGGTCGTCATTTTCATGGGCTGTTCTCCAGCTTGCCGGCCCTTGTCGTCCCGGCGCGCAGACGCCCGCGCGAAGCGGGCGTCATCACATTGATCCGCCGACGGCGCAGGCCTACAGCGCCTGCAGCGTCTTGCGCGAAATATCGATCATCTGGTCGATGTGATCGGTCGTCATGACGAAGGGCGGCGCGAGAATGCCGGTGTCGCCGGTCGTCTTGATGTGCAGGCCGTTGTCGTAGAGTTTTTTCTGCAGGATGTGCCCGCGCTCGCCGGCAACCTGCGTCGGCGCGACGTCGATGCCGCCGGCCATGCCGTAGCCGCGGATATCGGTGACGACGGGAATGTCCTTCAGCGAGAACAGGCCTTCGAGAAAATAGGCCGACATCTGGCTTGCGCGCTCGAACAGGCGTTCCTTTTCGTAGATGTCGATGGTCGCGATCGCCGCCGCGCAGGCCGCCGGATGCGCCGACCAGGTGTAGCCGTGGAAGAATTCGTTGGCCGCGCGCGGGTTGGGCGAATCCTCGACGATCGTCTTGTAGACGGAATTGTCCACCGCCACCGCCGACATCGGCTGCACGCCGTTGGTGATCGCCTTGGCCATGGTGATGACGTCGGGCTTCACGCCAAAGCTCTGCGACGCGAAAGCCTTGCCGGTGCGGCCGAAGCCGGTGATGACCTCGTCGAACACCAGCAGGATGCCGTTGGCCGAGCAGATTTCGCGCAGGCGCTTGAGATAGCCCTTCGGCGGCACGAGCATTCCGGTCGAGCCCGCGATCGGCTCGACGAAACAGGCGGCGATGTTTTCCGCGCCATGCAATTGCACGAGGCGCTGCAGGTCCTCGGCGAGATCGGCGCCCGTCTCCGGTTCGCCCATCACGAACCGCTCGGCGCCGTGGGTATGCCGCATGTGCACGGCGTTGGGCAGGCCCGGCCCGAAGGTGCGCCGGTTGTTGACGAGGCCGGACAGGGCCACGCCGCCGAAGCCGACGCCGTGATAGGCGCGCTCGCGCGACACAAACAGGGTGCGCGAGGATTGCCCGCGCGCGCGATGATAGGCGAGCGCGATCTTCATCGCCGTGTCGACCGCTTCCGAACCGGAATTGCAGAAGAACACCTTGTCGATGCCGTCTGGCGTCAGGCGCGACACGCGCTCGGCCGCCTCGAAGGCCTTGGGATGCGAGCGCTGGAAGCTCGACACGAAGTCGAGTTCGATGAGCTGCTTGTAGACGGCTTCGGCGATGTCCTTGCGACCGTGGCCGACTGGCGAGGTGAACAGGCCCGAACAGCCGTCCAGCACCGCGCGACCGTCGGGCGTGTAGTAGTGGACGCCCTCGGCGCGTGAAAAGAGTTTGGGCTCGTCGTGAAAATCGCGGTTGGGCGTGAATGGCAGCCAGTGATGATCGAGATTGGGGATTGCAGCGGCCATTTTTCTCTCCCGGCAATTTTTGGGCGCTTTGGTTCGTTAGTGTGCCACCAGTTCGGCCATATACAACCCCTGCCGCCGTCCGGCCTGGGACCGTTATGTTGTTCCTCGTCCTGAATGCCGGCTCAATCTACCGCCAAATACGCAATCTTTGCCTATGGCCCGGCGCTCGCGAGAGTCGCGCAGCGCATGGCGGGCGCGCGTTTTTCGCGCCCATCGGATCCACGCGGCAAGCCTTTCGATATCGCCCCGCTCGCGCCGCTACGCCAACCGCCCAACCTGAGTTGCGCCCCCGCCGGTTTCGACAAGGGCGTTGAGCGCTACGACCTGCGCGCCCTTTCCGCCATGAAGGCGATTACTCCCGGAGCAGCCGCCGTATGACCTTCCCGCTCGTCGTCAGCGGCAGCGAATCCACAAAGGCGATTTCGCGCGGGTATTCGTAGGCCGCCAGACGCGCGCGCACGAAGGATTGCAGGTCCGCGACGAGCGTGTCCGAAGGCGCGACGCCCGCGCGAAGGACGACGAAGGCCTTCACGATCTCGGTGCGCAGCGTATCCTTCTTGCCCACCACGGCCGCATTGGCGATGGCCGGATGGCGCAGCAGGCAATCCTCGATCTCGCCCGGACCGATGCGATAGCCCGACGACGTGATGACGTCGTCGTCGCGGCCGATGAAGCGGACATAGCCCTCGCCGTCCATTTCGCCCTGGTCGCCCGTGACCATCCAGTCGCCCAGAGGAGTCTGAATGAATTTCTCGCGCGTCGCCTCCGGCCTGTTCCAATATTCGAGGAACATCACCGGGTCCGGCCGCTTCACGGCGATCTGCCCAAGTTCCCCCGCATCGCAGATCGAACCGTCCTCGCGGATGACCGCGACCGTGTGGCCCGGGATCGCCTTGCCGATGCAGCGGGCCTTGCTGACGCCGAGCGCCGCGCAGGAGCCGAGCACGAGATTGCATTCGGTCTGGCCGTAATATTCGTTGATCGACATCCCCAGCTCGCGCCGCGCCCATTCGTAGGGCTCGACGCCGAGCGCCTCGCCGGCCGAGCCGAGCGTGCGCAGATGCAGATCGTATTTTTCCCGCGGGCGCTCGACCGTGCGCAACATGCGCAAGGCCGTCGGCGGGAAGAAGGCGTTGCGCACCTTCATCCGCGCCATCAGGTCGAAAGCCGCATCCGGATCGAATTTTTCCCACGCGCGCGAAACGACCGGCACGCCGAAATGCAGCGCCGGCAGCATGGCGTTGAGCAGGCCGCCGGCCCAGGCCCAGTCCGCCGGCGTCCACATGAGATCGCCGGGCTGCGGGAAGAATTCGTGCGGAACCTGAATGCCCGGGAGATGGCCGAGCAGCACGCGATGGCCGTGCAGCGCGCCCTTGGGATTCCCCGTGGTGCCGGATGTGTAGATCATCAGCGCGGGATCGTCGGGCGTCGTCTCCACGGCGGCGAAATCGGGCGACGCGTCGGCGATCAACTTGTGAAAATCGAGCGCGCCGGCATCGGCGCCGTCCGTCGAGATCAGCAGTTCGAGCGATGGCGGCGCGGGGTCGAGCGCGCGCGCCTTGCGCACGCCGGCGCCGGTGGCGATCAGCGCGCGCGCGCCAGCGTCGTTCAGCCGGTAGGCGAGCGCGTCGTCGCCGAAAAGCAGCGCGAGCGGCACGGCGATCGCGCCGAGCTTGTAGATCGCCGCATGCGCAATCGTCACGTCCGGAGATTGCGGCGCCAGGATGCCGACGCGGTCGCCACGCGAAATTCCGCGCGCGCGAAGCGCGTTGGCGAGGCGATTCTATTGTTCGGACAGATCGCCGAAAGTGACGGCCCGGACGACGCCGTTCGGCCGCAGATCGAAGATCGCAGGACGCTCGGGCGAATGCTGCGCCCATTTGTCCGTGACATCGACGCCGATGTTGTAGCGCGCCGGAATGTTCCAGCGGAATTCGCGCGAAAGGCGATCGAAGTCGCGGATTTCGGGGATCATGCGGCCTCACCCCGTCTTTGCGAGCCCGGCAGAAATCCGCTGACTTCGCCTGAAAGCGAAGCAAACCCAGCGCTGGAACCGGAGTCTGGATTGCTTCGTCGCCATCGCTCCTCGCAATGACGGCAATCTCGCGATCCGCGCGGACTACAGCCCCAGCGCGGCCTTCAGCTCGTTGAGCTGGTCGAGCTTCTCGCTCGCCACGCGCTTGCCTTCATCGCTCGCGGCGTCCGCGAGGTCTTCCTCGGCGTTCCTGATTTCCTGCGCGAGCTTGGCGGCGTCGAGCTGCTCGACGGGTACGGCCACTTCGGCCAGGATCGTCAGGCCGCCGGTCGCGACGTCGGCGAATCCGCCACGCACGAAAATGCGGCTCTTCTTCGAGGCGGCTTCCTCGACTTCGACCACGCCGGGCTTCAGCGTCGTCATGACCGGCGCGTGGTCCTTCAGGATGGTCATCTGACCCTCGACGCCGGGAATGGCGACGGATTCGACCTCGCCGGAGAACAGGAGCTGTTCGGGCGAAACGAGTTCGAAGTGAAAGGCGGCCATGATGTGATCCGAGCCCTGATCCGGTCTGGACCGCGGGCCTTCAGGCCCGCAGCTTTGTTATGGGAACAGCGAGCCTGAAGGCTCGCGGTCCGGCTTAAGCCGCTTCCGCGGCCAGCTTCTGCGCCTTCTCGACCGCTTCCTCGATCGTGCCGACCATGTAGAAGGCGGCCTCGGGGAGGTGGTCGTACTTGCCTTCGACAAGGCCCTTGAAGCCCTTGATCGTGTCGGCGAGCGCGACGAGCTTGCCGGGCGAGCCGGTGAAGACTTCCGCGACGTGGAACGGCTGCGACAGGAAGCGCTCGATCTTGCGGGCGCGCGCCACGACCAGCTTGTCCTCTTCGGACAGTTCGTCCATGCCGAGAATGGCGATGATGTCCTGCAGCGACTTGTAGCGCTGCAGCGTCGACTGCACGCGGCGGGCGACGTCGTAGTGCTCTTCGCCGACGATCATCGGCGAGAGCATGCGCGAGGTCGAGTCGAGCGGGTCGACCGCCGGATAGATGCCCTTTTCCGCAATCGAGCGCGACAGCACGGTCGTCGCGTCCAAGTGCGCGAACGAAGTGGCGGGCGCCGGGTCGGTCAAGTCGTCGGCGGGCACGTAGATCGCCTGCACCGAGGTGATCGAGCCCTTGGTCGTCGTGGTGATGCGCTCCTGCAGCGCGCCCATGTCGGTGGCGAGCGTCGGCTGGTAGCCCACCGCCGACGGGATGCGGCCGAGCAGCGCCGACACTTCCGAACCCGCCTGCGTGAAGCGGAAGATGTTGTCGACGAAGAACAGCACGTCCTGGCCCTTGTCGCGGAAATGCTCGGCGACGGTGAGACCCGTCAGCGCGACGCGCGCGCGCGCGCCCGGGGGCTCGTTCATCTGGCCGTAGACCAGCGCGCATTTGGAGCCGGCGGTCGAGCCTTCCTTCGGGTCCTTGTTGACGCCGCCCTCGATCATCTCGTGATAGAGGTCGTTGCCTTCGCGCGTGCGCTCGCCGACGCCGGCGAACACGGAATAGCCGCCGTGCGCCTTGGCGACGTTGTTGATGAGCTCCATGATGAGCACGGTCTTGCCGACGCCCGCGCCGCCGAACAGGCCGATCTTGCCGCCCTTGGCGTAAGGCGCGAGCAGGTCGACGACCTTGATGCCCGTCTCGAGGATCTGCGCTTCCGTCGACTGCTCGGCGTAGGACGGCGCCGGCTGGTGGATGGCGCGCAGCGCCTCGTGCGACACGGGGCCGGCTTCGTCCACCGGCTCGCCGATGACGTTGATGATGCGCCCCAGCGTGCCGTCGCCGACGGGCACCGCGATCGGCGCGCCGGTGTCGGTCACTTCCTGGCCGCGCACGAGGCCTTCCGACGTGTCCATGGCGATGCAGCGCACCGAGGATTCGCCCAGATGCTGCGCGACTTCCAGAACGAGGCGATTGCCCTGGTTCTTCGTCTCGAGCGCGTTGAGAATCTCAGGCAGGTGGCCGTCGAACTTCACGTCGACGACGGCGCCGATGACCTGCGTGATGCGTCCAATGGACTTGTTGCTCGACATGTCTAGTCCTCTTCAGCTGTTCGGTCAGAGCGCCTCGGCGCCCGAAATGATCTCGATGAGTTCCTTGGTGATCATGGCCTGACGCGATCTGTTGTAGAGCGTCGTCTGCTTCTTGATCATGTCGCCCGCGTTGCGCGTGGCGTTGTCCATCGCGCTCATCTGCGCGCCGTAGAACGAAGCCATGTTCTCGAGCAGCGCCGTGAACACCTGCACGGAGATGTTGCGCGGCAGCAGCGTCGCAAGGATTTCTTCCTGGCCGGGCTCCGCCTCGTAGGCGGCCTGCGCGCCCGCCGCCGCATTGTCGTTGACGGCGATCTGCGCGGGAATGAGCTGGTTGGCGGTCGGGATCTGCGCGATCACCGAGCGGAAGCGCGAGAAGAACAGCGTGCAGACGTCGAACTCGCCGGTCTCGAACATCGTGATGATCTTCTTGCCGATCGCATCCGCGTTGGCAAAGCCGATGTTGCGCACCGAGCGCAGGTCCTCGACGCCGATGATCTGCTTGTCGTACTGGCGCTTGAGCTGGTCGTAGCCCTTCTTGCCGACGCAGAGAATCTTGACCGTCTTGCCCTGGCCGAGCAGCGCGTTGATGTGGTCGCGCGCCATACGCACGATCGCGGTGTTGAACGCGCCGCACAGGCCGCGTTCGCCGGTGCAGACGACGAGCAGGTGAACCTGGTCCTTGCCCGTGCCGGTCAGCAAGGCCGGGCCCGAACCCGGCGCGATGCCGCCTGCGACGTTGGTCAGAACCGCGCCCATGCGTTGCGCGTAGGGACGCGCGGCTTCCGCCGCCGTCTGCGCGCGGCGCAGCTTGGCGGCCGCGACCATCTGCATGGCCTTGGTGATCTTCTGCGTCGCCTTCACCGAGGCGATGCGATTGCGAAGGTCTTTTAAGCTCGGCATCCAGTTGGCCCTTGCCCGTCATGGCCGGGCTTGAACCCGGCGATCCACGTCTATGTCCCGACGCGGTGGGCGTGGATGCCCGGGACGAGCCCGGGCATGACGTTGTCGATTAAGCGAAGCTCTTGGCGAAGCCTTCGACGGCGCCCTTCAGCGTCGCCTCGTCGGCGCCCGACAGGTCGCGCGAGTCGCGGATCGAGGCGAGCAGCGGCGCGTGGCTGGTGCGCAGCAGCGACAGCAGGCCGTCCTCGAACGCCTTCACCCGGTTGACCGGCAGCGCGTCGAGATAGCCGTTGACGCCGGCGTAGATCACCGCGACCTGCTCTTCCATCTTCAGCGGCGAGAACTGCGCCTGCTTGAGGAGCTCGGTCAGGCGGGCGCCGCGGTTGAGCAGGCGCTGCGTCACCGCGTCGAGGTCCGAGCCGAACTGCGCGAAGGCCGCCATTTCGCGGTACTGCGCGAGCTCGCCCTTGATCTTGCCCGCGACCTTCTTGGTCGCCTTGGTCTGCGCCGAGGAGCCCACGCGGGAAACCGACAGACCGACGTTAACGGCCGGGCGGATGCCCTGGTAGAACAGGTCGGTCTCGAGGAAGATCTGGCCGTCGGTGATCGAGATCACATTGGTCGGAATGTAGGCCGACACGTCGTTGGCCTGCGTCTCGATGACCGGCAGCGCGGTCAGCGAGCCGGCGCCGTTGGCGTCGTTCAGCTTGGCGGCGCGCTCCAGCAGGCGGGAGTGCAGGTAGAAGACGTCGCCCGGATAGGCTTCGCGGCCCGGCGGGCGGCGCAGCAGCAGCGACATCTGGCGGTAGGCGACGGCCTGCTTGGAAAGGTCGTCATAGATGATCACGGCGTGCATGCCGTTGTCGCGGAAGAACTCGCCCATGGCGCAGCCGGCGAAGGGCGCCAGGAACTGCATCGGCGCCGGATCGGAGGCGGTCGCCGCCACGACGATCGAATATTCGAGCGCGCCGCGCTCTTCCAGCACCTTCACGAATTGCGCGACGGTGGAGCGCTTCTGGCCGACCGCGACGTAGACGCAATAGAGCTTCTGGCTCTCCGGGGCGCCTTCGGCGTTCAGCGGCTTCTGGTTGAGGATCGTGTCGAGCGCCACGGCCGTCTTGCCGGTCTGGCGGTCGCCGATGATCAGCTCGCGCTGGCCGCGGCCGATCGGGATCAGCGCGTCGATCGCCTTGAGGCCGGTCGCCATCGGCTCGTGCACCGACTTGCGCGGAATGATGCCGGGCGCCTTCACGTCGACGCGGGCGCGCTTGGCGGCCTTGATCGGGCCCTTGCCGTCGATCGGATTGCCGAGCGCGTCGACGACGCGGCCGAGCATTTCCTTGCCGACCGGCACGTCCACGATCGAGCCCGTGCGCTTGACCGTCTGGCCTTCCTTGATGTCGCGGTCGGAGCCGAAGATGACGATGCCGACGTTGTCGCTCTCGAGATTGAGCGCCATGCCGCGGATGCCGTTCTCGAACTCGACCATCTCGCCCGCCTGGACGTTGTCGAGACCGTAGCAGCGGGCGATGCCGTCGCCGACGGACAGAACCTGACCGACCTCGGTGACCTGGGCTTCGTTTCCGAAATTCGCGATCTCGTTCTTCAGGATCGCGGAAATCTCAGCGGCGCGGATATCCATCAGCCGACCTCTTTCATGCGTGTGCGAATGGCGTTGAGTTTGGTTTTCAGCGAAGAATCGACCATGCGCGAGCCGACCTTGACGACAAGGCCGCCGATGATGGCGGGATCGATCTTCACATCGACGTCCACGGACTTGGCGCCGGCGACGGCGGCGAGCTGGTCGCGCAGGGCCTTCGTCTGCGCGTCGGTGAGCGGCGCGGCCGCCGTCACGATGGCGCGCGTGACGCCGTTGGCGGCGTCTTCGAGCTTCGCGTAGCCCGCGATCATGTCGGAGATGGCGAACAGGCGGCGCTTGGCGGCGACGAGCTTGATGAAATTGGCGGCGACGCCGGAAATGCCGGCCTTGTCGAGAATGACGGAGAGCGCCCTGGTCTGGTCTTCCGCCGAGAAGACCGGGCTCTTCACCAGACGCTGCAGGTCCGGGCTCTCGTCGATCAGCTTCTGGAAAGAGGAAAGGGCCGCGCCGACGGCGGCCGTGGCGCCGCTCTCGGCGGCGAGCGCATGGAGCGCGGAGGCGTAACGCCCCGCCATGCCGGATACGATCGTTTCCTCTTTGGCCAACGCTGAAGCCCTCAAGCGGTCGACATATCGAAGTCGGCTGGCGCCGACTTCGCAGAAAGCATCCCGAACATGTCAGCGCGACGTCGCGGCTCACGCCGCAAAACCACGGAAATCCGGGCTATTTGCTGGGACGGAGCGCAGGCGCGCGAACGCGGCGCTCCGGAAGCGCGCGTGACCTAACATATGGCTTTTTTGTGCGCAACCCTGTGCGGGCGCGGCGGAATACGGCTTTGGGAGGGGGCGCCCCGATTTCGCGCGGAACGATGGAAACCCGGAGGCGACGCGCCAGTTAACTGGCTGCCCCCTGCGCCGGAGTTCCCCATGCGCCTGTCCGTCAACGGAAAGACCGTCGAGGTCGAAGCCGATCCCGCCACGCCCCTGCTCTGGGTGCTCCGGGACGAACTCAATCTGACCGGAACCAAATTCGGGTGCGGCATGGCGCAATGCGGCGCCTGCACCGTCCATATCGACGGCATGGCGCGACGCTCCTGCGTGACGCCGCTGTCCGCGGTCGGCGACAGCCAGGTGGTGACGATCGAGGGCGTGGCCGGCAAGGAGGCGGACGCCGTTCGCAAGGCCTGGATCGCGCACGATGTGCCGCAATGCGGCTATTGCCAGTCGGGCCAGGTCATGTCCGCCGTGGCGCTCCTCAGCGTTCAGCCGAAGCCCGACGACAAGGCGATCGACGACGGCATGGCCGGCAACATCTGCCGTTGCGCCACCTACGTCCGCATTCGCGCCGCCATCCATGACGCCGCCAAGAGCCTGGAGGGCTGAGCCATGACCGTTCACGCTCCTCTGGCCACCCGCCGCCATTTCCTTCAGGGCTCGGCCGGTCTGGTTCTCGCCGCGACGCTTCCCGATTTTTCACGCGCGCAAAGCGGCGCGCCGGCCGCGCCGCTGACGCCCAACGCATTTGTCGTCATCGCGCCCGACGACACGGTCACCGTCCTCTCCAAGCATATCGAGATGGGCCAGGGACCGTGGACCGGTCTCGCCACGCTGGTCGCCGAAGAACTCGACGCCGACTGGGCGCAGATTCGCGTCGCCAACGCGCCCGGCGATCCCAAGCTCTACGCCAATCTCCTGTTCGGCGCGCAATTGACCGGCGGTTCGACGGCCATCGCCAACAGCTACATGCAGATGCGCCGCACGGGCGCCGCGGCGCGCGCCATGCTGGCCAAGGCGGCGGCCGCGGAGTGGAAGGTTCCCGAAAGCGAGATCGCCGTCGCCGGCGGCCGGATTTCCCACGCAGCGTCCGGCAAGACGTCCGGCTTCGGCGCTTTTGCCGCGGAGGCGGCAAAACTGCCTGTTCCGCAGGACGTCACGCTGAAGGACCCCAGGGACTTCAAGCTGATCGGCAAGGATCTGCCCAAGCCCGACACGCGGTCGAAATCGACGGGCGCGGCGCTGTTCACGCAGGACCTCCAGGCCCCGGACATGGTCATCGCCGTCGTCGCGCATCCCCCGTGGTTCGGCGGCAAGGCGGCTTCGGTCGACGATTCGCAGGCCAGGGCGATCAAGGGCTACCTCGGCCATGCGATCGTTCCGCAGGGCGTCGCGGTCTTCGCGAAGACCACCTATCCCGCGATGCAGGCGCGCAACCGGTTGAAGATTGTCTGGGACGACAGCGCGGCGTTCAAGAAGGGCACGAAGGCGATCGAGGCGGACTATCGCGCGCTCGCCGACAAACCCGGGCTGGTCGCCGCCAAACGCGGCGACGCTTCGGCCAGACTGGCGAATTCGCCGGAGACGATCGAGCAGACCTTCGTCTTTCCCTATCTCGCGCATGCGCCGATGGAGCCGCTCGACGCCGTCGTGAAATTCGACGGCGAAAGCGCGCTTTGCCATTTCGGCAGCCAGGGACCGACCATCGACCAGTTCGCCGTGGCCAAGGCGCTGGGGATCGGCGCCGACAAGGTGAAGATCGACGTTGCGCTGGCGGGCGGCAGCTTCGGACGTCGCGCGCAGGCTTCCGGCGATTTCGCCGTCGAGGCGGCGTCCTGCGCCAGGGCCTATGGCAAGCCGGTTCCCGTGAAGCTCGTGTGGACGCGGGAGGACGATCTGCGCGGCGGCTTCTATCGACCCTTCTATGTTCACCGGATGCGCGGCGCCGCCGGGCCGGACGGCGCGATCGCGGGCTGGAGCCACACCATCGTCGGCCAGTCGATCATGGCCGGCACGCCGTTCGAAAAGAGCATGGTCAAGAACGGCGTCGACGACACCTCCGTGGAAGGCGCCGCCGAATTGCCGTACCGGATCGCCGACTTCCAGTGCGACCTGCACACGGTGAAACAGGGCGTGCCGGTGCTGTGGTGGCGGTCCGTCGGCCACACGCATACGGCCTTCGCCACCGAAACGATGATCGACATCCTCTTGGAAAAGGCCGGCAAGGACCCGATCGACGGCCGCATCGCGCTACTCGACCCGGCCTCGCGCGAAGCCGGCGTCCTGACGGCGGTGAAGGAACTCGCGCGCTGGAAGGGCCGGCGCGACGGCGACAAGGCGTACGGCGTCGCCATGCACAAGTCCTTCAACACTTACGTCGCGCAGGTCGCGGAAGTGACCAAGGATGCAGAGGGCGGCCCGCGCGTGACGCGCGTCTGGTGCGCCGTCGATTGCGGCGTCGCGGTCAATCCCAACGTCATCCGCGCACAGATGGAGGGCGGCATCGGCTACGGGCTCGGCCACGCGCTCTATTCGGCCATCGAACTCGACGATTCCGGCCGCGTCGTGCAGTCGAATTTCGACAGCTATCGCTCGCTGCGCATCAACGAGATGCCGGCGGTCGAAGTCGCCATCGTCAAGTCGAGCGCGGCGCCCACCGGCGTCGGCGAGCCCGGCGTGCCGCCGATCGCGCCCGCGGTCGCCAACGCCTGGCGCGCGCTGACCGGCGTCATCGCCACGCGCCTGCCGTTCGGCAAGGGAGGGCTCGCCTGATGCGCCGCCTCTTGCTCGCGGCGGCCGTCGCCTCGCTCGCGGGCGCCGCGACCGCCGAGGAACTGCGCGCGCCTGCCGACTTCGCGAATATCCGCGACAAAACGGCGCGCTCGGCGCAAATCTTCATAGAGGCGGGCAAGGTCATCCAGCACCCGCGCTGCGTGAATTGCCATCCGGCGGGCGACCGGCCCGCGCAGGGCGACAACGGCCATCCGCACGAGCCGCCGGTGGTGCGCGGCGCCGCCGATTTCGGCGCGCCGGGCATGGAATGCACGGCCTGCCACGGCGCCAAGAACATGGCCATACCGACCGAATCGATCAGAAGCGTTCCGGGCAATCCCGCGTGGAAGCTGGCGCCGCTGAACATGGCGTGGCAGGGCCGCACGCTCGCCGACATCTGCCGGCAGATCAAGGATCCCGCGCGCAACGGCGGCCGCGATCTCGAAAAGATCCGCCATCACATGGCCGACGACGATCTCGTCGGCTGGGGCTGGAACCCCGGCGAAGGGCGGACGCCGGCGCCGGGCACGCAGAAGCAGTTCGGCGAACTCATCCGCGCATGGATCGACTCAGGCGCCGCCTGCCCGGGATAGCCGCCGGCCTCCAATCGACCTTACAAGAAGCTCATCGGGTCCACGTCCACCTGCGCGCGCACATTGCCGCGCTCCTTCGGGCCCGCCGCGAGCAAGGCGCGCAGGAAAGCCTGAAGATCCGCGCCGCGCGGGGCGCGCACGAGCAGGCGGAAGCGATGGCGTCCGCGCACCATGGCGATCGGCGCTTCCGCGGGGCCCAGCACGACGATTTCGTCCGGCGCGGGCAGGCCGCCGGCCGGCGCGACGCGAAAGCGGTCGTCGGCCGGCAGGTCCCACGCGGCGCGAACGAGCGCGCGGGCATGGGCCTCGGCGCCGGCGCGATCTGTCCCGGAGACGACAATCGCCGCCAGCCGCGAAAAAGGCGGCAGGTTGGCGTTCTGGCGGGCGAAAATCTCTTCGGCGTAGAATTTCTCCTGGTCCCCTGAAATGAGCGCGCGGATCACGGGATGATCGGGCTGGAAGGTCTGCACCAGCCCGCGCCCCTGCTTCTCCCCCCGCCCCGCCCGGCCCGTGACCTGCTGCAGGAGCTGGAACGTGCGCTCGGCGGCGCGCGGGTCGCTGGAGGACAGGCCGACATCGGCGTCCACCACGCCGACCAGCGTCAGATGCGGAAAATTATGGCCCTTCGCCACGAGCTGCGTGCCGATGACGATATCGAAGGCGCCGGACGCGATTTCCGCGATCTCGCGCCGCAGGCGCTCCGTCCCGCCGGGAAAATCGGAGGATAGCGTCAGCGTGCGGGCGTCGGGGAAAAGCGTCGCGACTTCCTCGGCCAGCCGCTCGACGCCGGGACCGCAGGCCATCAGCGAATCGGCCGTGTCGCATTCCGGGCAGGCGTCCGGCCGCCGCTCGACATGGCCGCAATGGTGGCAGACGAGCGCACGGCGGAAGCGATGCTCGACCAGCCAGGCCGTGCAGTTCGGGCACTGGAACCGATGCCCGCAGGCGCGGCAGAGGGTCAGTGGCGCAAAGCCCCGCCGGTTGAGGAAGAGCAGCGCTTGTTCGCCGGCGCCCAGCGTCTCGGTCATGGCCTGCGCGAGAACAGGCGAAATCCATCGGCCTCGCTCGGGCGCCGAGCGGCGCAAGTCGATCGCCGCGAGCTGGGGCAGCGTCCGTCCGCCGTGGCGCTCGGGCAGGCGCAGCCAGCCGTAGCGGCCCTGTTCGGCGTTGACGCGCGTCTCGATCGAAGGCGTCGCGGAAGCGAGCACGACCGCAATGTTCTCGGTCCGCGCGCGCACCACGGCCATGTCGCGCGCGTGATAGGAAACGCCGTCCTCCTGCTTGTAGGCGGCCTCATGCTCCTCATCGACGACGATGACGCTGAGATCGCTGAAGGGCAGGAACAGCGCCGACCGCGCGCCCGCCACGACCTTCACATGGCCCTCCGCGACGCCCGCCCAGATACGCGCGCGCTTGCGGCCCGAGACGCCGGAATGCCATTCGGCCGGCCGCACGCCGAATCGCGCCGCGAACCGGTCGAGGAATTGCGCGGTGAGCGCGATTTCCGGCATCAGGATCAGGGCCTGCCCGCCGTCGCGGATCGCGGCGGCCACGGCTTCGAAATAGACTTCCGTCTTGCCGGAGCCGGTGACGCCTTCGAGCAGCGTCGCGGAAAATGTGCGGGCCTGCACGGCTGCGGCGAGCGCGTCGGCGGCCTGCCGCTGTTCCGGCGCGAGCGCGGGCGCCGCGAAGTCGGGGTCGGGCGTCTCGGCGATCGCGGCCGGCGGCAGGGCGAGCGCCTGCAGCGCGCCGCAATCGACCAGCGAGTCGATGACGCCGGCCGAGCAGGCCGCGGCCTCGGCAAGCGCCGATTTCGAGCGCGCGAAACCGTCGGCGGCGACCGCCAGAACGCGGGCGCGGGCTGGCGTCAGCCGCTCCGGCGCGACATCGGTCGCGCGATAGCCGAGCCGGACCGGATCGGGTCCGAGTTCGTCGGCGGCGCGGATCGCCATGCGCAAGACCATGCCGCGCGGGGAAAGCGTCCAGCGCGCCACCCAATCCACGAAGCGCATCAGCCCCGGCCGCAGCGCCGGGGCGTCGCGCCGGGCCGTCACCGCCTTGAGATTGGCGCCCGCCGCCGTTTCGCGCACCGCCCAGACGACGCCCGGCGTCTCCCGCGTCCCGAGCGGGACGTTGACGAGATCGCCCGGCTGAAGGGCGAGGCCCGCGGGAACGCGATAGGAATAGGCGGTATCGACGGCGACGGGCGCGACGACATCCACGACCGTCGGCCGTCGTGCCGGATCGACTGCGGAATCGGGCCTCGCGCTCATAGCCGCTGCTTAGCACCCGGCGAGCGAGGCCGACACAAATGAAAAACCCCCGCCGTTTCCGGCGAGGGCCTTTCAGGAGCGCGGAATTCGGTTTCGGTCAGCAGGCGACGCGCACGCGACGATAGCCGCGGAAACGGCCCCAATCGTCGTAGATCGCCTGGCGGGCGACGCAGGTTCCATAAACCGGCTGCGGAGCGGCGGCGGCGCCGGCCGCCATCGCGCCAAGCGCCATGCCGCCGATCACCCCGCCGACGATCGCGCCCGCGTTCGGCCCGTCGCTATAGCAGGTCCAGCCGTTGCACCAGGCGGCCGCGGGCGTCGTCGTGGCGGCCACCGCGCCGACCAGCGTCAGTGCGGCGATGGAAGCGGAAACGGTCTTGCGTATGCGGGTCATGGCTCTCTCCTGAAGCATCGCAGCGTTGGCGATGGGGCAAAGCTACCCATATCTGCGCCGGGCCGATGTGCTCGGACGCACTACGCGCATTTAGGGCTTCAGGTTCCCGCGAAAAGGCCGCAATCGAGGGGGCGGCCCGAATTTAGCGCGTTCTCAGGCGAACGCGCCGTGGCAGTGCTTGTACTTCTTGCCCGATCCGCAGGGGCAGGGCTCGTTGCGCGACACCTTGCCCCAGCTCGAGGGGTCGTTGGGATCGCGGGCGGCGGCGGGCGCGGCCTGCGGCGCCAGAAGCGCCTGGGGCGCGAAATCGCCCGACGCGATGCGCGCATTGATTTCGGCGAGCGCCATTTCGTCCTCGCCGGTCGAGGCGTCGATATGGTGGCCGACCATCGGCGGCAATTCATTCTGCGCCGGCTCGAAGGCGACCTCCACGCGCATGGTCTGGCCGGTCGTGATCTCGTCCCAGCGCTCCATCATGCCGCGGAAGAGGTCGAGCGCCTCGGACTTGTATTCGTTCAGCGGATCGCGCTGCGCGTAGCCGCGCCAGCCGATCACCTGCCGCAGGTGGTCGAGCACGACGAGATGCTCGCGCCAGAGGTGGTCGAGCACCTGCAGGATGATCTGCTTCTCGACGTAGCGCATGACGTCGGGCGTATTCTTCTCCACCCGCGCGGCGTAGGCCTCGTTGGCCGCCTTGATGAGGCGGTCCAGCATCTCCTCGTCGGCGATGCCCTCTTCCTTCGCCCAGTCGGCGACCGGCGCGTCGATGCCGAGCGTGTTGACGACGGCGTCGTGCAGCCCCTGCACGTCCCAGGCTTCGGCATAGGCGTCGCGCGGAATATGCGTCGCCACGAAACGCTCCAGCACGCCCTCGCGCATCTCGCCGATCGTCTCCTCGACCGATTCCTCGGCCATGATCTCGCGGCGGCGCTCGAACACGACCTTGCGCTGGTCGTTCATCACGTTGTCGAACTTCAGGATGTTCTTGCGGATGTCGAAGTTGCGCGCCTCGACCTTCTGCTGCGCCTTCTCCAGCGCCTTGTTGATCCAGGGATGGATGATCGCCTCGCCGTCTTTCAGGCCGAGCTTCTGCAGCATCGAATCCATGCGCTCGGAGCCGAAGATGCGCATGAGGTCGTCCTGCAGCGACAGGAAGAATTTCGAGCGCCCGGGGTCGCCCTGACGGCCCGAGCGGCCGCGCAACTGATTGTCGATGCGCCGGCTTTCGTGCCGCTCCGTGCCGACGATGTAGAGGCCGCCGGCCTTGATCGCCTGCTCCTTGAGGCGCGCGACCTCCTCGCGGATTTCCTTTTCCTTCGCGGCGCGCTCGTCTCCCTCGAGCCCTTCGCATTCCGTCTCCACCCGCAGGTCGGCGTTGCCGCCGAGCTGGATGTCGGTGCCGCGGCCGGCCATGTTGGTGGCGACCGTGATCGCGCCGGGCACGCCCGCCTGCGCGACGACATGGGCTTCCTGCTCGTGGAAGCGCGCGTTCAGCACCGCGAACATTTTCGACGGCTTGCCGGCGCGCGCGGCGGCGAACAGGCCGTCGAGCGCGTTCGCTTCGTCGAAGTCGATCTGCTTGTAGCCGTTCTTGATGAGGAATTCGGCGAGAATTTCCGACTTCTCGATCGAGGTCGTGCCGACCAGCATCGGCTGGAGATTGACGGCGGCCGCCTCGATCTCGCCGACGATCGCCTGCAGCTTCTCTTCCTCGGTGCGATAGACCTCGTCGTCCTCGTCCTTGCGCTGCACGGGACGGTTGGTCGGAATTTCGACCACGTCGAGTTTGTAGATCTCGGCGAATTCGTTGGCCTCCGTCGAGGCCGTGCCGGTCATGCCCGCGAGCTTGTCGTAGAGGCGGAAATAGTTCTGGAAAGTGATCGAGGCGAGCGTCACGTTCTCGGGCTGGACCTGCACGTGCTCCTTCGCTTCCAGCGCCTGGTGCAGCCCCTCCGAATAGCGCCGGCCGGGCATCATGCGGCCGGTAAATTCGTCGATGATGACGACCTCGCCGTTACGCACGATGTAGTCCTTGTCGCGCTGGAACAGCTTGTGCGCGCGCAGGGCCTGGTTGACGTGGTGCACGATCGTGACGTTGGCCGCCTCGTAGAGCGAGCCTTCCTTCAGGATGCCGGCGTTGCGCAGCAGCTCTTCCATATGCTCGTTGCCGGCCTCGGTCAGGCTGGTCGAGCGCTGCTTCTCGTCGATGTCGTAGTCTTCCTTGACCAGCGACGGGATGAGACGGTCGATCGTGTTGTAGAGATCGGAACGGTCTTCGGACGGGCCGGAAATGATCAGCGGCGTGCGCGCCTCGTCGATCAGGATCGAGTCCACTTCGTCGACGATGGCGAAGGAATGCCCGCGCTGCACCATCTGCGCGAGCTCGTACTTCATGTTGTCGCGCAGATAGTCGAAGCCGTATTCGTTGTTCGTGCCGTAGGTGATGTCGCAGGCGTAGGCCGCCTTGCGTTCCTCGTCGTCGAGGCCGTGCACGATCACGCCGACGCTCATGCCGAGGAAGCGATAGATGCGGCCCATCCATTCGGAGTCGCGCCGGGCGAGATAGTCGTTGACGGTGACGACATGCACGCCCTTGCCCGCAAGCGCGTTGAGGTAGACGGCGAGCGTCGCCACCAGCGTCTTGCCTTCGCCGGTGCGCATCTCCGAAATGCCGCCCTCGTGCAGGACCATGCCGCCGATCAACTGCACATCGAAATGGCGTTGCCCCAGGGCGCGCTTGGCGGCTTCGCGCACGGTGGCGAAGGCGGGAACGAGCAGGTCGTCGAGCGTCTTGCCGGCGGCGAGCTGGTCGCGGAATTCCTGCGTGCGAGCCTTGAGCTGATCGTCGGTCAGCGCGGCGACCTCGGCCTCCATCGCGTTGATCGCACGGACATTTGGCTGGTAGCCCTTCAGCCGGCGGTCGTTGGCGGAGCCGAAAATCTTCTTCGCGAGGTTGCCGAGCATGGAAACGGGGACCCTGTGCCTTGAGCGCCCGGCGCGAACGGCGTCGCGGGCCTGTTTCAACGATTATGTCGGGAGAACGCGGCGCCGCCACGGCGGCGGACATGCGCCGGGACGCCCGGAAAAGCCGGGCGAGAGATAAGGAGGGGCCAGCCCCTTGTCAACGCGGCGCGGCGGCTGCTTCCGATTGCGCCGCGCCCGAGAATGGGCGAATTTACGCCCGATTTTCCCGCCATTGGCGCGATTCGTTCATGCGCCGGCCGTCGGCCCGCACTCTCCTGGAGAACCTTATGTCCCTATTCCCTACCCGACTGACCCTGCGCGCGGGCGCGGCCGGCCTTGCCCTGGTCATGGCGCTTGCCGCCGGCGCCGCTCCGGCCACAGCGAAGGTTCTGGCCCGCGTGAACGGCGTCGACATCACCGACGAGGATTTCGCGCTCGCGCGCGAGGATCTCGAAGCCCGGCTGCCGCGCGAAATCCAGGGCCCGGCCCGCGACAAGGCGATCCTCGATAATCTGATCGCGGCCAAGGTGGTGGCGCAGAAGGCGGAGGCCGACAAACTCCCCGCCGACCCGGATTTCATTCGTCGCCTCGCCTATCTGCGCGAAAAGCTCCTGACCGAGACCTATCTGGGCAAGCTCGCCGCAGCGGCCAATACCGACGCCAACATCCAGAAAACCTACGACGATGTCGCCAAGAGCCAGAAGCCGGAGCCCGAGGTTCACGCCCGCCACCTCCTCGTTCAGACCGAGGAAGAGGCCAAGAAGGCCCTTGCGCGGGTGAAGGGCGGCGAGGATTTCGCCGCGGTGGCCGCGGAAGTGTCGAAGGACCCGGGCGCAAAGGGCGGCGATCTCGGCTGGTTCACCAAGGACCGCATGGTGCCGGAATTTGCCGAGGCCGCATTCAAGCTGGAGCCCGGCCAGATTTCGGAACCGGTCAAGAGCCAGTTCGGATGGCACGTCATCAAGCTTGAGGAAAAGCGGATGAAGGAATTCCCCAAGCTCGATCAGGTCCGCGACCAGGTCGCCCGCTACGTCATGCAGAAGGCGGAAAACGACGAGGTCGTGAAGCTGCGCGACGCCGCCAAGATCGAGCGCTTCGACGCGCCGCAAAAGGGCCAAAAGCCTCAGGACGCGGAGCCCGCCGAACAAAAGAAGTGATCTAGCCCGCGCGGGCTCGGCCATGAAACACAGGATCGCGGAGAATTCCGCGGTCCTTTTTTCTTGAGCGGCGACCTGCGGTTTATTGCGGCGGGTCGAGCCGCGTGCAGCCGCCTTCGGAAATCGGACGCATCACATCCTCGGCGTTGACGCGCGCCTTGATCGTCAGCAGGTCCCAGCCCTGCTTGACCTCCGACGGCTTCTTCACTTCCGCCAGCCAGTAGCCGTTGTTCAGGCGCCCGTCCGGCCGGACCTTCGCGCCGGGCGCGAAGAAATCGTCGACGGGCATTTCCTTCATCTTGCGCATGACCGTCAGGCCGTCGAGGCTGTTGGCGGCGTCGACGGCGCGCAGGTAGTGCTTTACCGCGCTGTAGACGACCGCTTGCGCATGGGTCGGCATCTTGCCGCCGTGCCGTTCGGCGAAACGCTTGGCGAAGGCGCGGCTGGCGTCGTCGCGATCCCAGTAGTAGCCGGTCAGATATTGCACGCCCTGTGTCGCCTCCGCCCCCAGCGCGTGAACGGAGGTCAGATAGAAGATCAGTACGGCGAGCTTCTGGTCGCCTTCCCCGATCTTGAACTCGCGCGCCTGCTTGATCGAGGTCACCGTGTCGCCGGACGCGTTGGCGAGCGCGATCACCTTGGCGCCGGACGATTGCGCCTGCAGCAGGAAGGACGAGAAATCCATCGTGCCGACGGGATGGCGCACCGAACCGAGAACCTTGCCGCCCGCCGCCTTCACGATCTTGGTGACCTCTGCCTCCATCGCATGGCCGAAAGCGTAGTCGGCGGTGATGAAGTACCAGCTATCGCCGCCCTGGGCGACGACCGACTTGGCAATGCCTTGCGCCAGCGAATAGGTGTCATAGAGCCACATGGCGCTCGTCGGCGAACAGGCCTTGCCGAACACGTCGGCCGTCGCCGATCCCGTGTGGACGAGAATCTTGCCGCGTTCGCGCGCGATCTCCTGCACGGCGAGCGAAATCGCGGAATTGCCGATATCGAAGATCGCGTCCACGCCCTGCTGGTCGTACATCTGGCGCGCGAGCGCGATGCCGACGTCGAGCTTGTTCTGATGATCGGGCCCCAGCAGCTTGATCGGCCATCCCCGGATCTTGCCGCCCATGTCGTCGATGGCGAGCTGCGCCGCCACGACGCCGCCGACGCCGCCGGCGTCCGAGAAGACGGAACTTTTGTCGTTGAGATCCGCGATTACGATTTCCTTGGCGATCTCCGCCTGCGCCGCGCTCGCGGCGGCCACGAAGGCCAGCGCGGCGAGGCCGCGTCCCAATTTTCTCATGTCGTCCCTCCGCACGGCCGCAATCGTCATACGAAATTGTCGGCCCGATGAGCGGCATTCTCCGCTGTGGGCCGGACGTGGCAAGCGCGATTTACGCAGCCGAGCCATGACCGGCGCGGCGCACGCAGCCCAATCTTGACGCTGAGCTGATTCGGCCGGCAAATCGCCGCGGATTTACGAGGTTCGCCATGGCCCACGACGCCCCGCTTTCGCCGCTCGCGCCCAAGACCTTTCCCGACATGCCCGCCATCGACGGCGTGCGCTTCGCCTCCGGCGCGGCGGGCATTCGATACAAGGGCCGCACGGACGTCATGCTGGCGCTGCTCGACAAAGGCGCGCAGGTCGCGGGCGTCTTCACGAAGTCGAAATGCCCTTCCGCGCCGGTAGACTGGTGCCGCGCGAAACTGAAGGCGGGGAAAGCGCGCGCCCTGCTCGTCAATTCCGGCAACGCCAACGCCTTCACGGGCAAGACCGGCGCCGACGCCGTCAAGCTCGCCGCGAAACTCGCCTCCGCCGCGACCGGCGCCAAGGAGAGCGAAATATTCATGGCCTCGACGGGCGTCATCGGCGAGCCGCTCGACGCGCGCAAATTCGATGGCGTGCTCGATGCGCTCGTAAAGCAGGCCTCGGGCGAAGGCTGGCTGGACGCCGCCCGCGCGATCATGACCACCGACACCTTTCCGAAGGTCGCAACCGCCGAGGCGGAGATCGGCGGCGTGCGCGTACGCATTTCCGGCATGGCGAAAGGCGCGGGCATGATCGCGCCGGACATGGCGACGATGCTGTCCTTCGTGTTCACCGACGCGCCGATTGCGGCGCCTGCGCTGCAGGCGATGCTGTCGAAGGCGGTGCAGGGCTCGTTCAACGCCATCACCGTCGACAGCGACACATCGACGTCGGACACGCTGCTGCTGTTCGCCACCGGCGCCGCGGCCGCGCGCGGCGCGCCGAAGATTACCGCCGCGAGCGACCGGCGCCTGGCCGCGTTCAAGGCCGCGCTCGGCGTGGTGCTGACCAATCTCGCCCATCAGGTCGTGCGCGACGGCGAGGGCGCGCGCAAATTCGTCGGCGTCGAGGTGACCGGCGCGGAAAGCGCCAAGGCGGCGAAGCGCATCGCGCTCTCGATCGCCAATTCGCCGCTGGTGAAGACGGCGATCGCCGGCGAGGACGCCAATTGGGGCCGCATCGTCATGGCCGTCGGCAAGGCCGGCGAAAAGGCCGAACGCGACCGCCTCGCCATCTGGTTCGGCGGCATTCGCGTCGCGCACAAGGGCCTGCGCGACCCGGCCTACGACGAGGCCAGGGTCTCGGACGTCATGAAGGAGCAGGAGATCGACATTCGCGTCGATCTGGGCGTCGGCAAGGGCGCAGCGAAGGTCTGGACCTGCGATCTCACCAAGGAATATGTCGCCATCAACGGCGATTATCGCTCTTAGGGATCAGGCGCTCTTCTTTTTCGCGGCGTTGCGCTTGCGCGTCGCGGCCGCCTTTTTTGCGGAAGCCGAGCGTTGCGCCGCGGAGCGCGAGGCCGACGCCGCGCCGCCTAGGCGACCGCCCTTGCGGGACGGCGAATGGTCTTCCGCCTTGCCGCGTCCCGACCCGCTCTTCTTGCCGCCGTGCGTCTCCTTGTTGACCGTCGCCCAGGCGCGGCGCTCGGCCTCCTTGTCGGAGACGCCGCGATGCTCGTAGCCTTCCTCGATATGCTCGGCCATGCGCTTCTGCTTGTCGGTGTAGCTCGATTTGTCTCCGCGCGGCATGATCGTCCCTCCGCATGCAATGGGTGGCGAGCGGACAACCGGGCCGGTCTCACGAAGTTCCCGAAAGCATTCGTCGGTCTTGCCTTTCGTCGTCTTGCCTTTTCCGCTATCGCGCGCGAGTGTTTCTCGATTGCGCGTGACGAGGTCGTTTGATGCGAGGATTGTTTGTCGTGGCGGCCGCGGCGCTTGCGCTCGCGGGCTGCCGCTCTACTCCCGAGACTGCGACCGTCGCGACAGCCGCCTCTTTCGATTCCAGCGAAGCCGCCTTCATCAAGAAGACCGGCAAGACGTCGATCCACGGCCACGCCTTCTGGCGCGACGACAAGGGCGGCGTGACCAATGCGGCCGGCGAAATCATTCGGCTGGTGCCCGCCACCAAATATGCGCGCGAGCGCTTTGCCGTCCTCTACAAGGGCCAGCGCTCGCTGCCCGCAAACCAGATCCCCCGCGTCGACGTCGATCCGCAATATGCCGATTTCACGCGCACGACACGGGCGGAATCGACGGGGCGGTTCGAATTCGACAATGTCGCGCCGGGGGAATATTTCGTGACCGCGCAGGTGCGCTATCGCGACAAGGACGCCTACGTGCAGATCAATGCAGGCTCATTCCACCAGCGCCTGCGCACGGGCGACGACGGCGGCGCCATGTTCGAAACGGTGATCGTTTCGGGCAAGGAAGAGAAGCCGATCAAGCTCGTCGTCACCAACGATCGCTGAGGCCGCGCGTGAACCTTTTGCTCGTCGTCGCCTGCGCCCTCGTCGATCAGGACAATCGCGTGCTCATCGCGCAGCGTCCGCCCGGCAAAAAACTCGAGGGTCTCTGGGAATTTCCCGGCGGCAAGCTCGACCCCGGCGAGCGGCCGGAGGACGCCCTGATCCGCGAACTCGCCGAGGAACTGTCGATCGAGGTGAAGGCGCCCTGCCTCGCGCCGCTCACCTTCGCCAGCCACGCCTACGACGACTTCCACCTGCTGATGCCCCTCTACATCTGCCGCCGCTGGACCGGCTTCGTACAGCCGCGGGAGGGCCAGGCGATCAAATGGGTGCGCCCGCGCGACCTGCGCAACTGGCCGATGCCGCCGGCCGACGAGCCCCTCATCCCGCATCTCGTCGATCTCCTGGGGTGACGCCCCGGCGATCCGCTCGCTCTCCCAACTTGTGCGTTGCAAAATCGCCAGCGGCGACTGCGCCATGCTTTCGCCGTAGTTCATATATCAACTTTCGTCGTTCAGCGACAGAAGGTCGCATTGGATCATAGCCTTACGCGCTGCCTTCCTTTTACGCTTGCTTAAGCTGTTGCAACGCACAATATCTGATGGATGGTTGGCGTGGGGTCGGATTCGAGTGCGACCGCTGGGGTCGCGACTGGAGGCTGATATGGAACACGCAAATATTCACGGCGGCGTCGTCCGACGCTTGTGGCCGTCGGATATGCCGGCGTTCCGCGATCATTTGCTGCGACTGGATGCGCAGAGCCGGCATGACCGGTTCGCCATGGCGGTCAGCGACGAGTTTCTGACGAATTACGCGGAGCGCTGCTTCGGCATCGACGACGTCATCTATGGCTATTTCGTCGATGGCGTCATGCGCGGCGCCGGCGAATTGCGCGGCGTGGGCCTGGGGCTCGACAAGGGCTCGGCGGAAGCCGCCTTCTCGGTCGAGGTCGGCTGGCGTCGGCGCGGCGTCGGCACGGAATTGATGGGCCGCATCGTCCAGGCCGCCCGCAATCGCGGCGCGGAAACCCTCTACATGTCCTGTCTCGCCCGCAATCGCGCGATGCAGGGCATGGCCAAGAAATTCGAGGCCGAGCTGCAGTTCGACGCCGACGACCTGACCGGCAAGCTGGTGGCGCGCACGCCGTCCGCGGCGGCGCTGTGGGACGAGTGGATCGACGACGCCTCGAGCTTCGCGACCGCCATGCTCGACCTGCACACCAACATGTTCTCGATGCAGCACCACAAGCGCTGATCGGGGCGACGCCCCCTGAAAGCAAAAGCCGCGACGGTCGCCCGTCGCGGCTTTTTTCATGGACGCCCAACTCGATCAGAGCTGGCGCGCGATCATCATGTTCTTGATCTTCGAGATCGCCTTGGCGGGGTTCAGCCCCTTCGGGCAGGCCTTCGAGCAGTTCATGATCGTGTGGCAGCGATAGAGGCGGAACGTGTCCTCGATATAGTCGAGACGTTCGCCGGTCGCCTCGTCGCGCGAGTCGATCAGCCAGCGATAGGCCTGCAGCAGCGCGGCGGGGCCGAGGTAGCGCTCGGTGTTCCACCAGTAGCTCGGGCAGGACGTCGAGCAGCAGGCGCACAGGATGCACTCGTAGAGGCCGTCGAGTTCGGCGCGGTCGGCCGGCGTCTGCAGCCATTCCTTCTCGGGCGCGGGCGTCGTCGTCTTCAGCCACGGCTCGATAGAGGCGTGATGCGTGTAGAAGCGCGTGAGATCGGGCACCAGATCCTTCACCACCGGCATGTGCGGCAGCGGATAGATCTTGATGACGCCCGGCACCTCGTCCATGCCCTTGGTGCAGGCGAGCGTGTTCGTGCCGTCGATGTTCATCGAGCAGGAGCCGCAGATGCCCTCGCGGCAGGACCGGCGGAAGGTCAGCGTCGGATCGACCTTGTTCTTGATCCAGATGATCGCGTCGAGAATCATCGGCCCGCAATCGCCGCGGTCGACGTAATAGGTGTCGATGCGCGGGTTGCGGCCGTCGTCCGGATCCCAGCGGTAGATCTGGAATTCCTTGACGTTCGTCGCGCCCTGGGGCCGCGGCCAGGTCTTGCCCGGCGTAACCCGGGAGTTCTTCGGCAGGGTGAATTCGACCATGGTCAGATCCGTCTGGCTGCGGGCGCGTCAGTAAGCGCGGGGCTCAGTAAACGCGGGCCTTGGGCTCGATATACGAGACCTCGTTCGACATCGTGTAGGAATGCACGGGGCGGTAGTCGATGGTGACGCCCTTGTTGGCGTCGTCGATCGAAGCCAGCGTGTGCTTCATCCAGTTCACGTCGTCGCGCTCGGAATAATCCTCGCGGGCGTGCGCGCCGCGCGATTCCGTGCGGTTGGCGGCGCCGTCCATCGTGACCACCGCCTGCACGATCAGATTGTCGAACTCCAGCGTCTCGATGAGATCGGAGTTCCAGATCAGCGAACGGTCGGTCACGCCGATGTCGTCGCGGCCCTTCCACACGTCGTGGATGAGCTTCGAGCCTTCGGCCAGCGTCTCGCCGGTGCGATAGACCGCGCAATTGGCCTGCATGACCTTCTGCATGTCGAGACGCAGCTTGGCGGTCGGCGTGCCGCCGCTCGCGTAGCGGAAGCGGTCGAGGCGGCCGAGCGCGAGATCGGCGGAGCCCGGCGGCAGCTCGGGCTGCTTTTCGCCCGCCTTCGCCAGTTCGGCGGCGCGCAGGCCGGCCGCGCGGCCGAACACCACGAGGTCGATCAGCGAGTTCGAGCCGAGACGATTGGCGCCGTGCACCGAGACGCAGGCCGCCTCGCCGATCGCCATCAGGCCCGGCACCACGACGTCGGGATCGCCGCCCTTCTTGGTCAGAACCTCGCCGTGATAGTTCGTCTGGATGCCGCCCATGTTGTAGTGGACGGTCGGCAGCACCGGGATCGGCTCCTTCGTCACGTCGACGCCCGCAAAGATCTGCGCGCTTTCCGAAATGCCGGGCAGGCGCTCGTGCAGGATCTTCGGATCGAGATGGTCGAGGTGCAGGAAGATGTGGTCGGCGTTCTTGCCGACGCCGCGGCCCTCGCGGATTTCCATGGTCATGGCGCGCGAGACCATGTCGCGCGGCGCAAGATCCTTCACGCTTGGGGCGTAGCGCTCCATGAAGCGCTCGCCGTTCGAGTTCGTCAGATAGCCGCCCTCGCCGCGCGCGCCCTCGGTGATCAGGCAGCCCGCGCCATAGATGCCGGTCGGATGGAATTGCACGAATTCCATGTCCTGCAGCGGCAGGCCGGCGCGCAGGACCATGGCGTTGCCGTCGCCCGTGCAGGTATGCGCCGAGGTCGCCGAGAAATAGGCGCGGCCGTAGCCGCCCGTCGCCAGAATGGTGAGCTGCGAGCGGAAGCGGTGGATCGTGCCGTCGTCCATCTTGATGCAGACGACGCCGCGGCAGCGGCCCTCGCTGTCCATGATGAGGTCGATGGCGAAATACTCGATGAAGAACTCGGTCGAGTTGCGCAGCGCCTGTCCGTAGAGCGTGTGCAGGATCGCGTGGCCCGTGCGGTCGGCGGCCGCGCAGGTGCGCTGCGCCGGCGGCCCCTTGCCGTAGTCGGTGGTCATGCCGCCGAACGGGCGCTGGTAGATCTTGCCATCGGTCGTGCGCGAGAAGGGCACGCCCCAGTGCTCGAGCTCGTAGACGGCGGCCGGCGCGTTGCGGCACAGGTATTCGATGGCGTCCTGGTCGCCCAGCCAGTCCGACCCCTTCACGGTGTCGTACATGTGCCACTTCCAGTTGTCCGGGCCCATGTTGGCGAGCGAGGCGGCGACGCCGCCCTGCGCGGCCACCGTGTGCGAACGCGTCGGAAACACTTTTGTCACGCAGGCGGTGCGCAATCCTGCCTGCGAGCAGCCGACGGTGGCGCGCAGGCCAGCGCCGCCGGCGCCGACGATCACGACGTCGAAAGTGTGGTCGGTGACGGGATAGGCGCGGCCGTTGATCGAGAACGCCCCAGAGCCGTTTGTCGCCCCATTGCTAGCCATGTGAGATTTCCCTCGATCAGCCGCCGACGGCGAGTTTGACGATCGACAGCGCCGTCGCCGCCGCAATCAGGCCGGAGAACATCGTGTTGGCGACGAGCAGGCCGATCTTCCAGCGGCCGTGCGCATAGTCCTCGATGATCGTGTCCATGCCCTGCTTCATGTGATAGACGCCGACCAGCACGAACAGCAGCGCGACCGTGCCCGGCCCGATGCGATGGCTGAACAGGCGCATCGTCGAATCGTAGTCGCGGCCGACCAGCGACACGACGAGGAAGGCGAAGAGGATCGTCAGCGGAATCAGCGCCGCCGCCGTCAGGCGCATGGCCAGCGCATGTTGGGTCGCCTTGCCGCGGCTCGCGCCGAGAGAGCGGACCGTCGAGGCCTCGCTGCGCAGGGAAAAAGACTTGTTGGACATCTCGTTCTCCGCTCAGCGATAGGCGTAGGCCAGAACCCAGAAGACCACGGTCAGAACGACCGAGCCGACGAGCGTGCCCTGTGCGGCCAGTTCGCGCCCCTTGGGGTCGAACATGTAGCCGGCGTCCCAGATCGCGTGGCGAACGCCGCCCATCAGGTGATGGAACAGCGACCAGGTGAAGCCGAAGAGGACGACGCGGCCGAGGAAGGAGCTGAAAACCCAGTTCGCCGTCTCGAAGGCGCGCGGGCCCGAGGCCGCGGCGATGAAGTACCAGGCGAGCAGCAGCGTGCCGGCGTAGAGCGCCATGCCGGTGATGCGGTGCAGGCCCGACATCACCATGGTGAACATCATCTTGTAGACGCCAAGATGCGGAGATAGCGGCCGTCGGTCCTGCAGACGCTGGGACGGATTATTTGCCTCGGCCATGACAGCCCTCACATGCGATGCAACGTCGGATCGTTCACTATTCCAAACGCTTCGGCGGCGCAACGTCGCCCGACGTCGCAATTCGGATGATAGAGGCGCCGGTTGCAATGCCGCCGCAATGCTATGATTGTTGGCGCCTTCGACGTTGCTGAGGGGCAATTCTTGATGCGGTTTATAACGGCTGCCGTCTGGCGTCTGGCCATTTCGGCCGCCATTGGCCTCGGCGCGGTCGAAGCGGCGTCGGCCGCCTCGGGGCGCCTGACCATCGAATCGGGCGGCGTCAAGCGCACGGCCTTCATCGTCGAACACGCCCGTCTCAAGCGCGCGCGTCGCCCCGTCGTCGTGTTCCTGCACGGCCAGTCCGGCGCCGGCGTGCGCGTGCGCGACCGGCTGGGCCTGGACAGGGGCATGAAATCCCGCAGCGTCGTGGCCGTCTACCCCGATGCGATCGGCGGCCGCTGGGACGTCGGCGAGAACGGGTCGGAGCGGGAGATCAAGTTCGTCCGCGACCTGATCGCCAAGCTCGAATCGGACGGCATTGCCGATCCCCGGCGCATCTATATCGCCGGCGGCGGCCCGGGCGGCATTCTGGCCATGCGGATCGCCTGCCGGCAGGCGGACAGGTTCGCCGGCGCCGCCGCGCTCATTTCGCTGATGCCGGCGACGGATGCGGCGGCCTGCAAGCCGGCGCGCCCGATCCCCTTCCTGCTGCTCGCAGGCACCGCCGATCCGAAGGTGCCCTTCGGCGGCGGCAAGGCCGATCTGCCGGAGTTCAAGGGCGAGGTCGTCTCCGCCGCGGCGACGCTGGCGCCCTTCACGGCGGCGGCCGGATGCGGCGACAAGACAAACAGGGTCGATGTCGCCGACCGCGACCCCAACGACGGCTCGCGGGTGCAGATCGAGATCTTCTCCGGCTGCAAGGCGCCGGTCGAACTGGTGAAGATCGAGGGCGGGGGCCACACGCTGCCCGGCTCGCGGCCAATATCGGACCGCGGCCAGCCGGTGGGGGCGCGCAACGGCGACATCGACACGGCGCGCTTCCTCATGGATTTCTTCCTGAAGGGGCGGCCCGGCTGATCCTTCGCGCCCTTTTCACCGCGACTGCGTGCCTTGTCGCCCCCTGGCCGGCGTTCGCCGACGCATGCGCGTTCGAATGGACCGAGGCCGCGCAGGTCGCCGCCGTCGACGAGGGCCTCGACCTGCTGCTTGCTGACGGGCGCGTGGCCGTCCTGGCCGGACTGGCCGCCGAACCCCGGGCGCCAGGCTACGCCGAATTTGTCGCGCGCCTCGGCGGCGCCGAAATCCGCCTTGCCGCGCTCGATCCGAAGCCCGACCGCTGGGGGCGCATCGCTGTGGCGGCGGCCCTGCCGACCGTCGCCGAGCCCGGCGCCGGCCTCGCCGAGCAGGCGCTGGCCGCCGGTCTCGGGCGCTATCGGCCCGACGCTGCGGCCAAACCCTGCCGCGCCCGCCTTCTCGCGGCCGAAAGGGCCGGGCGCGACGCGGGGCGCGGCCTGTGGGCAGAGCCGGCTCTGGCCGCCCTCGACGCGGCGGACGCCAGGGCCGTCCTCGCCGCGCCGAAAGGCTTCGTCGTGGTCGAAGGGCGCGTGTTGACTATTGGCGAGCGGCGCGGGCGCCTTTATCTCAACTTCGGCGCGCGGCGGACCGTGGATTTCACCATCGTGATTTCGAAACGAAACCTTGCTCTTTTCGATCAGGCGGGCGTTCCCCTGCGCCAGCTCGCCGGCCGGCGCCTGCGCGCGCGCGGGCTCGTGGATCGCGGCTTCGGTCCCTTGATGGAGGTCGCAAGCCCGGACGCGCTGGAGCTTCTCGACGGCGCCGTGGATGCGGCGGCCTTGAAACGGTGATTGCTGGAATGGGCGCGGAATACGGCAGGCGGGCGTTTGGACGGAGGGCGGCGGCGCTCGCCCTGGCGCTCCTGCTCGCCGGCTGCGCCACGCTGGAGCGTCAGGGCGAACTGCCCCAGGCGCCGGCTGTGCCGCCGGCGGCTCCGCGCACAGTCGGCGTCGATGCGCTGACCACCGCCGAGCACAAGAAGCTCGTCGCCCAGTTCGGCGGCGAATATCGCTGGCCCTCGGCCGAATCCTATCTCAACGCCATTCTCGTGAAGCTCGCCGCCGCCTCGGACGTGCCGACCACCCCCTATCGCGTCACCATCCTGAACACGCCCGTCGTCAACGCTTTCGCGCTGCCCTCGGGCAATCTGTACATTTCCCGCGGCCTGCTGGCGCTCGCCAACGATTCTTCCGAGGTCGCGGCCGTCATGGCGCACGAGATCGGCCACGTGACCGCGCGCCACGCCGCCGCGCGCGCCGAGCAGGAGCGGCGGGCCGCCGTCATCGCTTCCGCCGCAACGGTCATCCAGAGCCGTCAGAAAGGCGAGGAGGTCGAGAACAGCCAGCGCCTGTCCTTCGCCAGCTTCTCGCGCCAGCAGGAGATCGAGGCCGACAAGATCGGCGTCGCCGTCATCGCACGCGCCGGCTACGACCCCTACGGCGCGGCGCGGTTCCTGACCTCGCTCGGCCGCTCGACGGCGCTGCGCGCCGAACTGCTCGGCCAGAAGACGGCAGACAAGCCCGACATTCTCGCCACCCATCCCTCGACGCCCGAGCGCGTCGCGCAGGCGACGCAGACCGCGCGCCAGATCAACGCGCCCGGCATCGGCGATTCGGATCGCGCCGCCTATCTGGCGGCGATCGACGGCATGAACTTCGGCGAGGACCCGGCCGACGGCATCGTGCGCGGACGGCGCTTCCTGCAGCCGCGCCTGCGATTCGCTTTCACGGCGCCGGAGAGCTTCGTCCTCGACAACACGCCGCGCGCCCTGCTCGGCCGCGCGCCCGGCGGCGTGGAGGCCGTGCGCCTCGACAGCGTGCCCGACAATTCCGGCGGCGCGCTCGACGCCTACCTGACGTCGGGCTGGCTCGACGGCCTCCTCAAATCCTCCGTCCAGGCCGGCGAGATCAACGGCATGCCGGCGGCCTTCGGCCTGGCGCGCGCGGGCGAATGGAACTTCCGCGTCGCGGTCGTCCGCAAGGACGGCGACATCTACCGCCTTCTCTTCGCCGCGCGCGCCATGGACGAGGCGAGCGTCGCCAGGTTCGACCAGGCGATCCAGTCGTTCCGGCCGCTGACGGAGGAAGAGGCGGCGAGCGTGAGGCCGCTCAAGCTGCAGGTCGTGAAGGCCGGCCTCGCCGACAACGTCGATTCGCTGAGCCGGCGCATGGCCACCGTAGATCGCTCGCTCGATGTCTTCCTTTTGCTGAACGGCCTTTCGCCGGGCGCATCGCTCAAATACGGCGAGACCTACAAGATCGTCGTCGATCAATAGGCTGTGGCGTGGACTGCGCCGTGTCGCGTCGCTGATGTGGCCTGAATTCACACGCTTGTGATCTGCATTCTCGCAGAGGCCGTATAGGCTTTGTCGCCCAATCCGTGAACGCCGCCTTGACCGGCGATCCACAGACCCGGAGGCAACCATGGCGCAATTGCCTGGAGTGCATCGTGAATTTGTGCGCGCTGCGATGGCGGCGCCATTTCTGGAACGCGAAGAAGAACACCTGCTGGCGCTGCGCTGGCGCGACGATCAGGACCAGCGCGCGCTGGACCAGCTTGCAGCCTCGCATATGCGGCTCGTCATCGCGCTCGCCTCGCGCTTTCGCCATTACGGGCTTCCGATCGCCGACGTCATCCAGGAAGGCCACGTCGGGCTGCTCGAGGCCGCCGCGCGCTTCGACCCCCACCGCGAAGTTCGGTTCTCGACCTACGCCACCTGGTGGATTCGCGCGGCGATCCAGGACTACATCCTGCGCAACTGGTCGATCGTGCGCGGCGGAACGAGCTCGACGCAAAAGGCGCTGTTCTTCAACCTGCGCCGCCTGCGCGCGCAGATGGCCGCCACCGCCGGACATGAGAAGGCGGTTCTTTACGACCGCATCGGCAAGGCGGTCGGCGTTTCCAGCGCCGATGTGGAGTTGATGAGCGCGCGCTTCTCGGGTCCCGACATTTCGCTCAACGGCCCGGTGAGCGGAGACGACGCCTTCGATTCGGCCGAGCGCGGCGACTTTCTCGTCGACGAACGGCCCCTGCAGGACGAGACGGTCAGCGAAGACATCGATTCGCAGCGCCGTCACGCCATGCTCAACGACGCGCTATCGCAATTGTCGGAACGGGAATTGCGCATCGTCCGCGAGCGGCGCCTCGCCGACGACGCCGCCACGCTCGAGGCGCTCGGCGCGCAGCTCGGCATTTCCAAGGAGCGCGTGCGCCAGATCGAATCGCGCGCGCTGGAGAAGCTGCGCAAACTGCTGGAAAGCCGCGTCTAGAACGATTCACGAGATAGAGTCGCCGCGCTCATTGCGAGAGCGCAGGCCGGCCAGAAACGAGAAAGCCCGGCGCAAGGCCGGGCTTTCCATTTGGCTTTTTGTCCGGCGGATCAGGCCGCTTCGTCGATGTCGCCGGCTTCCGACTCGGCGTCCGCCTTGGCGGCGCGGCGCGGGCCCTTCTGCAACTGGACTTCGATCAGCTTGAGCGATTCCTGCTCGGTGATCTTCTGCACCACCGAGAGCTCGCGGCTCATGCGGTCGAGCGCGGCTTCATAGAGCTGACGCTCGGAATAGGACTGCTCCGGCTGGGCTTCGGAACGGTAGAGGTCGCGCACCACTTCCGCGATCGCGATCAGATCGCCGGAATTGATCTTGGCCTCGTATTCCTGGGCGCGGCGCGACCACATGGTGCGCTTGATGCGCGCGCGGCCGGTGAGCGTGTCGAGCGACTTGGCGATCACGGGCGCCTCGGCGAGCTTGCGCATGCCCACGCTGACGACCTTCGGCGTCGGCACCTTCAGGATCATCTTGTCCTTGACGAAGCTGATCACGAAGAGCTCGAGCTTGAAGCCCGCGACTTCCTGTTCCTCGATCGCGATGATCTGGCCGACGCCATGCGCCGGATAGACGATGTGCTCGTTGGTCTTGAAGCCGAGCTTCTGGCCTGCGGGCTTCGCGGGCTTCTGCTCGGGAGCGGCAATTTTCGCGGCCGGCCTGGTCGGCTTGGCTACGACGGGAGAAGTTGTCTTTTTCTGTGTCACCGGAATCTGTTCGCTCGTCTCTCGAGGCTGCACCGCCGGCGCGTGCGACGCCGGTCTCGGATCGGGCGCGGTGCGGACGGGCGAAGGCGCGGGCGCTGCGGGAGCCGCCGGAGCGGCCGTTTCCGGCCGGACCAGTTGAACCCTGGCGCGCGCGCCGGCCTGCTCGACCGGCTTCAGGTTTGTCGCTGTCGCTGTCTTTGTGTTGTCTACCGCCTTCTTGATCTGGGGCTGCTTCGCCTTCTCCTGCGTCGCTTCCTTGACGACCGCCTGGACGCGGTTCTTTTCTGCAATTGTCTTTGCCGCCGAACCCTTCGCCGCCAACGCCTTGGCGGGCTTGGTCGCGCGGACGGCGGCCGTGCTGCGGGCGGTCTTGGCGACCGCGGCCGTCTTGCGCTTGTCGGAACTCTTGCCGGCGCTGGCCTTGGCCGGCGTACGGGCGGAGGCGGCGGCTTTCGCCTTGGACTTGGCGGCCGTCTTGCTGGCGGCGGCCTTGCGGGCGGCGGCGGCCTTCGCGGCCTTCAGGGCGGCGGCCTTCGCGGCGGCGGCTTTCGCCTTCTTGGCGGCCGTGGCCTTGGCGTTCGCAGTCTTGGCGGCGTTCGCGGTCTTGGCTTTGGCCGAAGTCACGGTCTTCACCTTGCTCGTCTTGGCCTTGGCGTCGGTCTTCGCCGCCGACGCCTTGGCTGTCGTCCGCCTGGTTTTCGTCGTCTCGGCCTTCCTGGCCACGACGGTCTTGGCGGACTTGCTCGAATTCTTCCTGGACGCCATACGCAGAGCACTCCTTGCTCGCTCCGGGGCGGGGCCCCGGCGCTTGACGACGACCCCAAACACGGGCCGCCGGCGCAAGGCCCACGCGAGCAGGCCCGGCGCACAGTCCAAAATTTAGGAAACCGCTTCCGTCGGCGCGAAACTCAAGCTCGCGCTCGCCCAAAACATTCCGCCGCCGTCGCACGGCGCGGATCATCGCGGGTAATACCTGTCAAACGACTGATAGGTTGCGGATTTCTGTGACTGTTAAAAATGTGTATATCACAGAAATCCGCGAAAATCAAAGGTTCGCGCCCCCCACAGGCCACAGGCCCGCGAAGTGGTTAACTCCGGGTCGAACCAATTGATCGAGAGCGCGGCAATACAGGCTCAGTCGCCTTCGCCGGGCTTGTCGGAGAAATAGTTCTTGAACTTGTCGGGCTTGCCGTCGAACGCCTTGGCGTCTGCGGGCGGATCGCGCTTGACGGTGATGTTCGGCCAATTGGGCGCGAGATCGGCGTTGAGCTTGAGCCATTGCTCGAGGCCCGGCTCGGTGTCCGGCTTGATCGCCTCGGCGGGGCATTCCGGCTCGCAGACGCCGCAATCGATGCATTCGTCCGGATGGATCACGAGCATGTTCTCGCCCTCGTAGAAACAGTCCACGGGGCAAACCTCGACGCAATCCATGTACTTGCACTTGATGCAGTTCTCGGTGACCACATAAGTCATTGCTAGCTCCCGGCGCGCGACGTCTGCGCGCCTCAAAGTTTGCGAACTGCTATCCGCTTTGACCGGGCTGCGCAAGAACCGGGCGGGCGGTCAGGATGACGCATCGCCGGCGGTCAGATCCTCGTACAGGAGCCGCGCCTCTTCGTAGGGGCCGCGATGCTCGCCGGGCGCCACGACGCGGAGCAGCCTGACGTCGCGCTGAAGGGCGATCGTGAGCACGTCCCCCGGGCGTACGGCCTTCGCGGCCTGCGTGACGCGCTGCCCGTTGATCCGGATATGACCGTCGGCGACGAGTTGCGCGGCGGCGGTGCGCGTCCGCGCCATGCGCGCGAACCACAGCCACTTGTCGAGCCTCTGGCGCCCGGTCTCCGCCACCGTCATCGCGCGCAGGTTCGGGCAAAGCCGCGCGTCGCGCAAGCCGCGTCGATTGCAGGACTGGTCTCAGCTCACCCGCCGCCGCAGAGCGGCGTTGGCGGCTGTCTTTACCGCCGCGCGCATGGCGCGGGCGAACCGCTCGCGCCTGACCGCGCCGGGAAACGCGCGGGTGCGCGCCGGATCGACGCCGATCAGGAGATCGAACATCGCCTGCCTGTCCGGCCACAGACGGTCGATCATCGGGTGATTCGCAATCGCGCAGGAATCGGTGATCTGTACGGCTGGATCGGCGAGCTGGCGCTCGGCCAGCGCGCGCGTGAGCTGTACGCCGGGCGAATAGCGGGCATAGCGCTCGTCGTAGGCCGTTTTCCAGTAATAGGCGCGGTCCGCGCTGCGCAGCACGATCGCCATGGCTATCGGCCGCCCGTCCACCGCGATCCAGTCGATGCGGCATTTGCCGGCGCGCGCCAGCTGTCGCAGGGCGGCGCGCAGAAAGGCCGCATCGCCGGCGTCCGACAGGAAGGCCGTGCGGCGGCGACCCTTCCAGCCCGCCTGTTCGAGCGCCAGGAACCATTCCGACGCAGGCCTGATGTCGGCGGCCGCCGACGCGGAGCCGAAAGACACGCTGCCCGCCTCGGCAAGCCGGCGCCCCAGCCGGTCGACCTCGCGCTCGTGTTTTCTCGTGCGCCCCCCGAGTTTTCGTTTGGGCGTTTCGAGGCTGTCCGGGCGCAACGCGGCGCGCTCGTGCTCGTTGAGGCCGGTCCATACAAGCCCGTGCGCCGCGCAACGCTCTGCAATGAGTTTCGCCGCCTCGCCGCCGAGCGCGAGATCGCGCATGATCAGCGCGGACTGGCCGAGGCGCCGCTCGCGCAGCCACGCGAGTATCGCATCGACCGAGCGGGCCGCCGCAAGCCGGTCGATCAGCGGCGTGCCGAGCGCGCTGTGCTTGTATTTCCAGGTGCGCGCGACGCCGCCGAAGGCGCCGAACCGGCCCTGCTCGAAACCCCACACGCCGATCATGCGGGCGCGCGGCTCGCCGCCCACGCCCTGCCAGACTGCCGCCATGGTCGGGCGCTGGCTCGCCGGCAGGTGCAGCATGGCTGTCAGCGCGAAATCCGGCTCCATGAAGGGATTGGGCTCGATCGCGCGGCGCGCGAGGTCGCGCCATTCGGCCCGATAGGCGTCGAGTTCGTCGACTGTCAGCGCCTCCACGAGCGTCTCGCCCTCGGCCGGATGGAGGCGGCTGTCGACGACTGCGCGCGCGAAACGGCCGCCAACCATCCGGCGGACGTCGTCCGGCCAGTGCTGCATCGACTTGAGGCGCCAGAAATGCGCTGCCATCGCGTTCCCTCATCGCGAAGGGCGCATTCGGGGCGCATATGTCCCGGTTCGGGACGACGGCGCCTGAGAACCCGTCGCTGGGAACATCGGCTACAAATTGCAGGCCATCAGGCCGCCGCATCGCAAACAGGGGGCGGGCTAGTCCGCCAGAAGCCCGCCGCGGCCGAGCGCGAGCGGATTTTCGAGCAACGCCGCGCGATCCGGCGTGTCGGCCCGCGCTTCGCCGATCGCGGCCGAAAACAGCCGCTCGACGAATTCCTGATCCAGCCCGTCGACGATCAGCACGATCCGTGTCCGGCGGTCGGCGTCGGGCCAGCCGGCGAGTCGCACCGCAGGATGAAAGAGATGCTGCACGCCGTGGATGACGACCGGCCGGTCGGGATCGTCGGCGAGCGCGGCGATGCCCTTCACGCGCAGGAGCTTCGGGCCGTGCGCGTGCCGCAGAAGATCGAGAAAGATCTCGAAGGCGCGCGGGTCGAGCGGCGCATCGCGCGTCAGGCAGAAGGCGCGGATCGCGTCATGGCGGTTGGGATCGTGCGCGTGGTCATGACCGTGATGGCCGTGGCCATGCCCGTGGTCGTCGAAGGCCTCCGCGCGCAACCAGGCCGCGACGTCGGGTATCTTGCGATCGGCGGAAAACAGCCCGGCGGAAAACAGCGCCGCCGCCGTCGCCTCGCCCTTTGCCGCCTCGAGCCGGGGCGCGCCGGGATTGAGATCGTCGAGACGCCGCGCGAGCGCCCCGCCGCTGGCCGCGGCCTCGGGCAAATCGGTCTTGGTAAGGACGATGCGGTCGGCGACGGCGACCTGTCGCAGCGCCTCCCGATGCCGCTCGATCGACGCCAGGCCGTTGACCGCATCCACGGTCGTCACGACGCCGTCGAGCTTGTAGCGCAACGCCAGATAGGGATGGCCCATCAGCGCATTGAGGATGGGCGCGGGATCGGCGAGGCCCGTCGTCTCGATGACGATCCGGCGGAACGGCTTGATGCGGCCGTTGTCGAGGCGGCGCAGCAGGTCTTCCAGCGCGTGCACGAGGTCGCCGCGGATCGTGCAGCACAGGCAACCCGAGGCCATCAGCATCATGTCGCCGTCGATCTTTTCGACGAAGAGATGATCGAGGCCGATCTCGCCGAACTCGTTGATGAGCACGACCGTGTCCGCCAGCGCGGGATCGGCGAGCAGGCGGTTGAGCAGCGTGGTTTTGCCCGACCCCAGAAAGCCCGTCAGGATCGTGACCGGGACGGGCGGCGGCGGGCGGCGTCCAGAACCCGCGTTCATTCCGCCTCGCTCATTCGTCGTCGTCGGCCTTGGCGCGCCGCTTGGACGGCTTCGCCTTGGCGACCTTGTCCTTCGCCTCGTGCGCCTTCGCCATGCGCGTCTTCGCGGCCTTGGCCTTGGCCGGCTTTTCGTCCTCTTCGGTCGCCTTCGCGACTTTGGCCTTGGCCGGCTTGGCCTTGGCGGCCACCTTCGCCTTCGCTGCGCGCTTGCCGCGCATCGATTGCGCGTCCGGCGCGGCCTTCACCGGCGAATCGGCCTCTTCCTCGCCGTCCGGCGAATAGGCCTGCTTGACCGGCGTCGCCGTGTCGCCCTCGGCGTGGGCGATCGGGCCGGTCCAGCCGGCGACCGGACCGACGAAGACCGGCACAGGCTGGAAGGCCGGGCGCGGCAGGGTCGCGACCTGGCTCGGCCGCATCGGGCCGCCAGCGGCCGGAGAGGCGCCGCCGGCGGCGCCATAGGGCGAATGGCCTTCCGGCCCCTGCGCCGCCTGCATGAAGCTGCGCGGAATCGGGACGGACATGTCCTCCACCTGCGCCTCGAATTCCCGAGAGGCCTTGCCGCGATTGCGGCAGGCGAAGTCATGCATGTCGGGCGCCTCGCCGCCGGCGGAGGCGAGCGACGTCGCCGCGCCCTGTCCGCCGCCCGAGACGAAGCCCTTGTCGAGCATGCTCGCCGCCATCATCGTGCGCGACTTGGCGCTCGGCGCGCCGAGCACGACCGCGATGAGGCGCCGCCCGTTCTGGGTCGCGCTCGCCACCAGATTGAAGCCGGCCGCGCAGGTGAAACCCGTCTTCATGCCGTCGGCGCCAGGATAGCGGCCGAGCATGCCGTTGTGCGTCGGCAGGATGCGCTTGCCGAGGCGAAGCGCGCCGATGTCGAACAGGCCGGCCTGATCCGGGAAATAGACGTAGAGCGCGCGGCCGAGAACCGCCATGTCGCGCGCCGACGACACCTGGCGCGAATCCGGCAAGCCGTTCGGATTGACGAAATGCGATTCGCGCATTCCGAGCGCGCTCGCCGAAGCGTTCATCTCGGCGGCGAACCCCTCGACCGACCCCGAAACGCCTTCGGCGATGGTCACGGCGATGTCGTTGGCCGATTTCACCATCAGCATCTTCAGCGCATTGTCGAGCGTCACCAGAGTGCCGGGCCGGAAGCCCATCTTCGAGGGCGCCATGCTGGTTGCGCGCGACGACACCTTGATCGGCGTATCCAGCGTGATCCGGCCCTCGCGGACAGCTTTGAGCGCGACGAACACCGTCATGAGCTTGGTGAGCGAGGCCGGATACCAGGGCCGCGTCGCTTCCTGCTGCACCAGGGTCTCGCCGGAGGCGGCGTCGATGACGATCGTCGGATTGGCGGCGGCGGGGACGGCGCTGGCGACAAGCGCGACAAGCGCGGCGGAAGCTGTTGCGCGGATCATGGTCGGTCGCAATTTGGCTCCCCGGGCGAATGCGAAAACAAAACCGCCGGCGTTCCTACGCCTCCGCGCCGCGCTTGAAAAGCCGCGCGGAGCGAAGTTGCAAATTCGGGACAACCGGCCTGACGCATAAAAGTCAGGGATGAGGCGATTTCGTGGCCGCGCCGCCGCGTGGCGCCTACCAGGTCCTGTCCATCGGATATGGATTGAGATTACGCGGCGCGGACACGGCGGCCGGCTGGCTGCGCGGCGCGGGCGGCGCCTGCACGACCTGCGGTTGCGCGGTCTGTGGGGACGGCGGGCTCGAACCCGGCCCGATCGCGATCTCGTTCGCCGCGCCCGAACCGAGCACCACGACCTTCGCGCCGACGTTCACACGGCTGTAAAGGTCCATCGCGTCCTGGTTGATCATGCGGATGCAGCCGGACGAGGCGTTGGTGCCGATCGTCCACGGTTCGGTCGTGCCGTGGATGCGAAACAGCGTGTCCTTGTTGTTCTGCCAGAGATACATGGCGCGCGCCCCCAGCGGATTGCGCGGGCCGCCCGGCATGCCGACGCCCGAGCGCAGCTCCTTCATCATCTTCATCAGATCGGGCTGGCGCTCCAGCATTTCCTTCGGCGGATACCAGTCCGGCCATTCCTGCTTGCTGTTGATCGTCGCCGTCCCCTTCCACGCGAACCCCTGACGGCCGACGCCGACGCCGTAGCGCATGGCCGTGCCGTCGCCGTTGACGAAGTAAAGGTAGTGCCGGCGCGGGTCGATGACGATCGTGCCCGCGGGCTCGCGCGTGGCGTAGGGCACCTGGGCGCGCAGGAAGGCGGGATTGATGCGCGAGAGGTTGATCGCGGCGATCGGAAACTTGTCGCCCGTCACCGCGCCGTACAGGCCGCGCGTCTCGCCGGCCACCGGCGCGGCGATGGCCGCCGGCACGGCTGTGCAGGCGATCAGGCCCGCGAGCAATTCGCGTCGATGGATCGGCATGGCGCTCTCGTCACCTAAGTCCGGGGTTTCCAAAATCTAGTGGCCTGCGCTCCCCAACTTGGCAAGCGCAACAGGGCGGGTTGACGCTCCGGGAATGCTCGGATCGACTGGGTGATGCAAACACGTCACGCTCGAGGATGCCGAATCGCATGAATCCCGCGCCCGAAGGCTTTTTGCCGACCGATCACTCGAGTCCTTACATGGACCTGATCGGCCGGCTCTACGAATCCGGCGTGGGCGGCGAGGATTATCGCCTCGGCATGCGCGTGGAGGAGCACCACACCAATCGCATTGGCCAGTGCCACGGCGCCGTGCTGGCCGCGCTCGCCGACGTGCATCTGCTGCGCGTGATCGCGCTGACGACAAAGCCGCGCCTGACGCTGGTCACCGTGCATCTGGGGCTCGACTACCTCAGTCCCGCGCCGCTCGGCTCGTGGATGGAAGGGCGCGGCCGCATCGACCGCATGGGCCGTGCGCTCTGCCATTCCAGCGGCATGATCTACGCCGACGGCAAGCCCGTGCTGCGCGCCGCCGGCGTTTTCCAGATCATCTCGGCGGATCGCCTGAAGAAGTGACTGGCTGCAAGCAGCTATTCCCCCGGCGCCCTCGCGTCGATGGCGAGCGCGTGCACGCCGCCGGCGATCTCCTCGGCCAGAGCCTCGTTGATCGCGCGATGGCGCTGCACCCGGCTCTTGCCGGAAAAGGCCGCCGATACGATCTTGACCGTGAAATGCGTTCCGCCCTGGTGGCCGGCGCCGCCCGGATGAACGTAATGGTCGGCGTGCTTGTGCGAATCGTCGATCACGTCGAGCGAAACCGGATCGAGCGCTGCTGAAAGTTTCGCCCTTATCCGGTCCTTAACCGGGATTGCGCTCTGATTCACGCTTTGGCCTCCTTCGTCGTGTAACGACTTGTCTGCTGACGGAATTTTAGACCTCAACGCGCCTTGCGGCGAGACCCGAACGACCCATAATGAACGATCCATGGATTTGAATTCGCCCATCTTCGACCGCATCAGGGTCAAGCGCGAGCGCCAACGCGAGGCGCCGCCGGCGTCCCGCCGGATCGTCTGCGATTTTCCGAGCTGCGAGGCGACCGGCGACTTCCGGGCGCCGATGGGCCGGCTGCGCGAAGGCCAGTATTTCTGTTTCTGCCTCGACCACGTGCGCGAATACAATTCGACCTACAATTATTTTGACGGCATGACCGACGAGGCGGTTGCGCGCTGGATGAAGGAAGACGTGATCGGCCATCGCCCGACCTGGGCGATGGGCGTCAACCGCGCCGGCAAGTCATTCCGGGAGGACAATGCAGGCATTCGCGATCCGTTGGGCGCGTTCGGGGACCGCATGCGCGGCCGCCAGCCGGAGGCGCCCGTACGGCCGAGCTACGGCATTGCCGCCCGGAAAGCGCTGTCCGCCCTTGGCCTCGACGAGACCGCCGACGCCGCCGCGATCAAGGCCCGCTACAAGGACCTCGTGAAGCGCCTGCATCCCGACGCCAACGGGGGAGACCGGTCGAGCGAGGACAAATTGCGCGAGATCATAAGGGCCTATAATTATCTGCGGTCGGCCAAGCTCGCCTGACGCCGGGCCGGCGTCAGGCGCATCGGACAAGTCCGCGGCCGAACCATGTCATGCAGCGCCCGCCGATCCGCGGCCGGCCGATCGGAGGATTGATGCAAGCCGTTAGCGAAAGAGCCGCAGATCGCGCCGCGCCCATGCCCGACATCAAGATTTCGGCGCGGCAGACCTTCGGCATCGACACGGACATGGAAGTGCCGGCCTATTCCAAGGCCGACGAGCACGTTCCCGACCTCGATCCCGACTACCTGTTCGACCGCGAGACGACGCTCGCCATTCTCGCGGGCTTCGCCCGCAATCGCCGCGTGATGGTCACCGGCTATCACGGCACCGGCAAGTCGACGCACATCGAGCAGGTGGCTGCGCGCCTCAACTGGCCCTGCGTGCGCGTCAATCTCGACAGCCATGTTTCGCGCATCGACCTCGTCGGCAAGGACGCCATCGTGCTGAAGGACGGCAAGCAGGTCACCGAATTCCGCGACGGCATTCTGCCCTGGGCGATCCAGAACAATGTCGCGCTCTGCTTCGACGAATATGACGCCGGCCGCCCGGACGTGATGTTCGTGATCCAGCGCGTGCTCGAAGTGTCCGGCCGCCTGACGCTGCTCGACCAGAACCGCGTCATCCGCCCCCATCCCGCCTTTCGCCTGTTCTCGACCGCCAACACGGTCGGCCTCGGCGACACGTCGGGCCTCTATCACGGCACGCAGCAGATCAACCAGGGCCAGATGGACCGCTGGTCGATCGTCTGCACGCTCAATTACCTGCCGCACGACAAGGAAGCCGACATCGTGCGCGCCAAGGTGAAGTCCTACGACAAGACCAAGGAAGGCCGCGACACCGTTTCCAAGATGGTGCGCATCGCCGACCTCACCCGCAACGCTTTCATGGCCGGGGACCTCTCGACGGTGATGAGCCCGCGCACGGTGATCACCTGGGCGGAGAACGCTGAAATCTTCGGCGACATCGGCTTCGCCTTCCGCCTGACCTTCCTGAACAAGTGCGACGAGCTCGAGCGTCCGATGGTCGCCGAATTCTACCAGCGCTGCTTCGGCAAGGAGCTGCCGGAAAGCGCGGTCAATGTGGTGATGACCTGAGGCGCGGCGCAAGCAGGAACACGTGAGCTCGAATCGCAAACCCGCCTCCCCGAAGGAAGCCCCGCAAGAACCGTTCAAGCGGGCGGTGGCCGCCTGTATGCGCGCCATGGCGCAGACGCCGGGCCTCGAAGTCACATATTCGGCCGACCGTCCCGCCGTCATCGGCACGGGCGAGAGCGCCAAGGCGCGCCTGCCCGAGCCGCCGCGCAAGCTTTCTGCGCGCGACGCGGCGATCGTGCGTGGCCATTCCGATTCTCTGGCGCTGCGTCTGGCCTGCCACGACGACAGGATCCATCGCCGCATCGCCCCTCAGGGGACCGCCGCCCGCGGCGTGTTCGAAGCCGTGGAGCAGGCCCGCGTCGAGGCGATCGGCGCGCGCCGCATGGAAGGCGTCGCCGCCAATCTCGGCGCGATGCTGGAGGACAGGTACAGCCGCGGCAATTACGCCGAGATCGACAATCGCGCCGACGCGCCGCTCGAGGATGCGCTGGCGCTGATGGTGCGCGAGCGCCTCACCGGCGCGCCCGCGCCGAAGAACGCGCAGGGCGTCGTCGATCTCTGGCGGCAGTTCGTCGAGGAACGCGCGGGCGCCGAACTCGACCGCCTCGCAAAGTCCATCGAGGACCAGCGCGCCTTCGGCAAGGTCGTCCACTCCGTGCTGAGCGCGCTCGACATGGCCGACGACGCCTCCTCCGACACCGACGAGAGCGAAGAGGATTCCAAGGACGATTCGGACAACAACGAAAACGAGGACGACAAGGGCGACGAGCAGGAAGCGCATGGCGAAGCCATGCAGATGGAGCAGGCCGCCGATTCCGAAGACGAGATGGACGACGGCGAGACCGACGCCGCCGACGCGCCGTCGGGCGAATTTCCCGAGGAAGCCGACGCCGGCGACAGCGAGGAAGCCGCCGAATCCCGCCGCCCGCCGATGCACGGCGCCGACAAGCGCGCCCCCGACTACAAGGCCTTTACGCACAAGTTCGACGAGATCGTGCAGGCGGAAGAGCTCTGCGACGCGGAAGAACTCGAGCGCCTGCGCGCCTATCTCGACAAGCAATTGTCGTCGCTGTCCAACGTCGTCGGCCGTCTCGCCAACCGCCTGCAGCGCCGCCTGATGGCGCAGCAGAACCGCGCCTGGGAATTCGATCTCGAGGAAGGCGTGCTCGATTCCGCGCGCCTGCCGCGCATCGTCATAGACCCGCAGCAGCCGCTCTCCTTCAAGCACGAGAAGGACACGAATTTCCGCGACACGGTCGTCACGCTGCTGCTCGACAATTCAGGCTCCATGCGCGGGCGCCCGATCACGGTCGCCGCCACCTGCGCCGACATTCTCGCGCGCACCCTGGAACGCTGCGGCGTGAAGGTCGAGATTCTCGGCTTCACGACGCGGGCGTGGAAGGGCGGCCAGTCGCGCGAGGCCTGGCTGCAAGCCGGCAAGCCCGCCAATCCCGGCCGCCTCAACGATCTGCGCCACATCGTCTACAAGTCAGCCGACGCCCCCTGGCGCCGCGCGCGAAAGAATCTCGGCCTGATGATGCGCGAGGGTCTCTTGAAGGAGAACATCGACGGCGAGGCGCTGGACTGGGCGCACCGCCGTCTCGTGCATCGGCCCGAGCAGCGGCGCATCCTGATGATGATTTCGGACGGCGCGCCGGTCGACGATTCGACGCTCTCGGTCAATCCCGGCAATTATCTCGAGCGCCACCTGCGCCACATCATCGACGAGATCGAGAACCGCTCGCCGGTCGAGCTCATCGCCATCGGCATCGGCCACGACGTGACGCGCTACTACAAGCGCGCGGTCACCATCGTCGACGCGGAGGAGCTCGGCGGCGCGATGACGGAAAAGCTCGCCGAACTCTTCGACGAGAACACGCCGCCGCCCGCGCCGGTCAAGCGCGCGCCGGCGCAGCCGAAAGCCCCGCCGCGCAAGGACGGCCGCGTGCAGATCGCGACGCGCTGAAGCCGGGACCGCCGGCTTCCAGCCGGCTGCTACGTCACCGACAGCCGTACCCACGCTCCATGCGCACGATCTCGGCAATGCGCGCGCGGCTGTTGGCCGACAGCGGCACGTCGTTCACATTGTCGTACTGACAACCGGCGTTGCCGAACGTGCGAATGCCGCGCGGCGTGTTGAAGCAATAGCCGGCGTCCTTGTAGATCGCGTTGCGCTCGTACCACAGGTCGCCGCAGCTCTGCGCATGGGCCGGAATGACGGATGCGCCG
>WBZM01000587.1_pt1 | contig 48053 bp, 51 predicted proteins | sample 5204271 | NCBI WGS metagenome assembly WBZM01 (sample SAMN12344346, study PRJNA552823) | activated sludge metagenome | biome: Activated sludge suspended growth; feature: Nitrification reactor; material: Wastewater; isolation source: activated sludge from nitrification reactor of wastewater... | reverse complement strand
CTTAACGAATCCGCCATGCTATAATAGCACAAGTTCTTTTGTTCATTACATTCACTAGCGCCCAAACAAACTCACCACATTCTTCGGCAGCTCTCTGGGGACCTCGATTGCTTTTGCTTTAAAGCTAAGCTTCTCAGTCGCCCCAGCTTCCTCGATCCCTGCCATGCGAATATAAATCTGCATGGTCTCAAGATCCTGCCAGCCGCCGATCTTCATCACCGTCGATGCAGGAACTCCAGCCTGGATTAAGTGAGTCGCAAAGCAAGCTCTGAGTGTGTGAAACTTTATGGATTTTAAACCATGAGTTTCGCAAAAAGCTCGTAGCACCTTTGCCTGCATCCCGCGGCGAAGCTCCTTAAAGTCTTCAAACACTAATGTTCCGTGTTTGTCTTTACCCCAGTTCGCATTCGGCAAATAACTTTGCAGGAACCAGTAAAGCTCGCTCGAAACAGGAACCGTGCGCCAGTAGCCACCTTTAGTGTCGGAGTAATCCTTTATCTTTTGGCACCAAGCCCGATGAACCCTGATGAGCCCATAGTTTTTTTGGTGAGATGTGGACTTATCCAAACCTAAAGCGACTTCCCGAGACACAAGGTCGATGTCTTCTAAGCGTAAACCCTTAAGTTCTCCTGCACGCATTCCCGTATAAAGGTCAACCTTCCATACTGGGAACCAAGGATGCTCTTGAGCCTCCGCCTTTTCCAGCAGTGCGATCACCTGATCCCTTGTCAGGATCTCAGGAATCGTCGAGGAGCTCTTTCGCTCAAGCTCGATAGCCTGAACCGGAGTCTTATCACGTCCTACGATGTGACCGTGTTCAATGCCCCAGGTGTAGATCACTTTAATAGCGATCTTGAGCTGGTATTGAAGATTGAGGCTAGCGCCTTCAGCTTTCGCAAGCTGGAAGATTTCAGCCCCATCAGCAAACCCTAAACTTGAAGCTGGCTTTTTTAGCCAAGATTTCGTCCAGTTGTTCGCCCTTGCCACATAGTCGCGGATAGTGTCGGCTTTGAGTTTTTCGCTCGGAAAGACGGTGTAGTAGTGTTCCCACTTTTCCACTACCTCTTCCCAAGATGCGCCTTCGTTCTCACGTCTAGCAAGTCTGATACATGCTTGTTGGTACTCGCGCTTATAGACCTTTTCAGCTTCATCTTTTGAAGCAAGATCGGGTACGCGCTTTTGCTCTCGAATCTTTCGATTCTTATTTGAGACAACATTCACATACGCTTGCCAATACGTTTTTCCATCTAATTCATAACTGGTTACACCCATTTTAAACCTCTCCTTCATTTTTCAAATCAGAGATAGTTCTAGTAGGCGATCCAGTTCGACCCTCTTAATGTAGAGTCTTCGTCCCCATTTGCGGGCTTTGAGTAAGCCTCTCCAAATTGCAGTGCGAATTGCTCCATCAGAGGGTTTGCCATCTTTCTTGCGAAATTTTCGCAAGTACACAGCAGCGTCTTTCGTAGATAACCAAGTCAAGTTGTCAAAGAACTTTGGGCTGGATTCAGAGTTCTGCTCGTTAGAATCCGCCGTTAATTGATCTTCCATAAGCTACCTTTCATTTCAAATAATTTCAAGATATTTCATAAAATTTCAAAGCGATTTTCAGTAGAAAATGCGACATTTCCGATTAGGAATTTGCCGCATTTCCTTCTGGCAATTTGCTGCTTCCCGCTTTCAAAAGTTGCGACAAATACTCGTCCATCGTGACGTGTCCGTGCTTAGTGCAATAGGCACGGTAGCTCTGCTCCATGCGATCACGTCCCGTAAGACTTGCCTCCTGAAGCTCACTTACGTCTTGCACGGTGAGCTTCGGGAGAAGTTTCAGTAAAAGCGCATCCAGTTTCACGCGCTTTCCGAACTGCTTCTTATTGATTTTAGCAAGCTCTGAAAGCATTCGCTTTCTCGTCTCGATAGAGACGCGGATTGCAGACGAGGTTGATTTTTTAGTAGCGGGCTTTGCGATCTTTTTTGCTTCTGAAGTTTCCATAAAAGGTATTCCTTTTTGTGAAAAACCTCGTCCGCCTGATTGTGGTAGGAGAGGATTAAATTTTGTGCCGCCTCAAACTTTTGTTTGTGGGCTAATTCTTAAAAACCAATGTCAGGACCATGCGAGCGATCTTTGGCAAGATCTGAGAGTTTCAGCTCCTTTATCTGAATATCAAAAGGGTTGAATCGTTTCGCTAAACTTTGCGCTCTTTGATGGTGCTGTGCCTGTCCATCACGAGCCATCGAGTGTGCTAAATGCACATGCGAAATGTGCTCATGGAGCGCCAGCAATTCATCAAGTCTTTGATCCGATCCATCGTCACCAAGCAAAACGAGGACGTTCGCATCCCTGTGAGCAGGAGGTCCGCCCTTTGCTTTGAAAAGTGCGAACTCAAACGGGTCACGGTAGACGACGGCGTGTTTTGATTTGGTGTGAGTTTCTAGAAAAACACCATTTGGGTTTCCATGGCGTTTTGACTTCCATTTGCCGTCGGCTTCTTCTCGAAACTCAATCGCAGAATCTCCCTTGTCACCTAAGAGCCAAACGCTCATGTCTTTTCCGACATGCACGCTTTTACTTTCCAGAAGGGTTTTCGCCGCATCTCCATGAATGCCGCGAGCCTTTAAAAATTTGTGCAACATCTGTGAGCCAACTTGGGCCGAAGCTCGCTCTGGTTTTGGAATATAGAACGACTGGTATCCGCGCTTTGACTCACCAGCGACTTGCTCAAGGAGCAAAAGCCTTGGGTTGTTATTGATCTTTGCAATTGCGCCGAGAAATCCTGTTCGCTCGTGAAGTCCCACAAAATCAATGATGTTACCTTTGGTGCGATTTTTCGTATTGATCCACTCAAAGTCTTTCAGCAAAACAAAGTCGCGCCCGTGCAGAACAGTTTCACCCTTTTGATTCAATGAGGTTTTGATTTTGTTCTGCGCGCAGTATTCTAAAATGCTCACTCCCAGAGCCTTTTTCATCTCGCCGTGAAGCACACCACCGCGCTCATCAAAAATTGCAGGCAGCTCACGGTGATTATCCCGACGAGCAACCTTTGTGAACTTGCTGTAATTCTTATCTCCGAGTCTTGGATGGCTTTTTGATTCAAGAAGTAAATCGCTTGGAGTTCCCAAAGGATTTCCTTTTCCGTCAAAGGCCGCTCGAACATCGGAACGCAACTGCTCTCGCAGTCCTGGATATTTTGCGAATTTCTCATCATTCTCCTTGAAGGCTTTTATCAGCCCATCTTTATCAAAAAGCGTCCCTAAACCTTTACCGCGTTTTTTTCTCTTCTCATCACCGCCGTATGTGTAGGTGATGTTCTTGTCTTCGATCACTGTACCCACGCCTAAAAAATGCAGATGCGATTTGAACTCGTCAAAATCCGTACTAATAGCCCGTGCAAAGTCGATCTTTTCAACCATGTGAATCATCCAGTGAGGCTTTCCTTGAGCAAACATTTGTCGAACGTGATCCGGTAAATTCAGCGTCGGGTCTTTGACACGCGGAAGATTGAGGGAAAGTCCATTTTCCCTGGCAATTCCGTTGTTGATCTCATGGAGACGGCGAATGTCGGCTTTTTTTAAAGCAAGTGCTTTTCCGGTCTCCGAATGCACGGAACAAATTGTAATGTGATTGTGCGTGTTCTTTTTATCTGTGTGAGTTGTGACCCACACAAGATGCCCAGGCGCAAATTTTTCCCCAAGCTCTCGACCCATCTGATTGTACTTCTCAAGGGGAAGAATTCCGCTCTCCTGATCAGGCCAGCTTTGATAGATGGTATAGGCAAGGTACTGCATTCTTTTATTTTGAACGCGCTCATGCGTATCTTGAATTGCAGTCGTCATGTCTCCAACCTCCGTATCTGGTCCTGTTTCCAAAAGTTCAGCCTCTCTGTCCTTCAAAGTGTACAGTTCGTACTCTTTAAGATGTTCAACAGGCTCAAGCTTTGCTATCGCCATTGTTCACCGAGATCATGTGGCGAATGCTAACGTATCCGCTCACAAGGCTATTAAAAGATTGATTCCATCCTTGTTGCATCCCTGAGTTGATGTGCTTAGCAATTTGGTTGATGTTGTTGCCTTGACGACGTAGCTCAACCATCAGGCGATCTACGTCTTCTTTAGAAAAAAGAGGGCGCACGAGATCAACCCGTCTGAATAGCGCTTTTTTCAAAAGGTCTGGGATCGAAAGGCCTGTGTCCTTTTGCATCCTGTGAACGATCACAAGTTCTTTTTCCGTGAAGCGAACGTGCGACGAAGGAAGCTTTTTTGGTTCAGTTATATCTTGAAGTTCGGTCATGGTTTCTCCTAAAACTTTGTGCGCTTTAAGAAGACCGCGACTTGTCGTAGGTCTCATTTCGATTTTGTGTTCATGTCCTCCCTATAAGGGTCGGACTTTTCCTTCACTCTGCCGCTTTACTTAAACGCAACGACGAGTGCTTTGAAAATTGTTGTGAGCCAGTTTTTGACCTCCTCGTGATCGACTTCTGTTTCAGTAGCGGCTTTTGCCGCATCCTTAACTGTCGCACTGAGTTCGCCTGCGGCCTTCACAACTTCTTCGCCTGGATCAATCAGAAGTTCTTTCACTTTCCCCATTTTCAACCTCCTTCGGTTGTTGTTTTAAGATTTTAGTTTTGATCGCCTCATTTGCTTTCAGCATTTCGTCTAAACCTAAGATCAAGTGTGCTTCTGCTTTCTTTAAAACTTCGTTTTCAGATACGGCTTGAGCAACCTCTGGCTGTCCGCGCTCGACTTTAAGCTTTTCAATCAGCAAATTTTCTTTTTGAAGAATCGTCTGAACGGATTCTTCCTTCCGGTTGATGCTTGCGCAGCCAGTGAGAAATATTTGAAGAGTAAGTGCGAGCATTAGGATCAGAAACGGAAGTTGGTTCAAAAAGTATCGTGTGTTGTTATTAAATTTTGGTTTGTGCATGTTTTCTCCTTAGTTTGGTTCATTTTGTAGTTGCTGGTAATTTGGGCAGTTTTAGTTCGGGGCAAGATAGGGTGTTGGTACCAACCACCCGAAAAAGAGTGGTTGCTACGCCCCCACACCCCCAAGGAGGCAGGCCTTCAGCCTGCCTCCGAGCAAAGACAAAGATGCAGTAGAGATGGTTCATAGAACCGCCCCAACTGCGCCAGTGGCCGCGCCCTTAACACCACCACCAACAGCGCCGGTTGTGGCACTTGAAAGGGATTCGAGAAACTCAGGTTTAGATTCTGAATCTCCTTCACCCAACATCGGCTTTAAGAACATAAAGGCCGATCCTGTCGTCAGCGTCGCGACAAGGAGCTGCACCCACGAATAGATCGAAAACATATAATAGAGCCTATGGTTCACAAGGGCGGCGGCATAAAGTGAGACCCCATCCGTCAACTGCCCAAAAGATTCCATCACCTCAGACGACATCGAGATTCCGAGCATAATGTGGTAAAGAAGGGTCCAGAGCGGCGTCCAAAGTAGAACTGAAAAATAAATCCAGAACCAAACAACTAAAACTCGCCACTTGCCCGCAACGACAAAAAACATCAGCCACGGAAAGATCGCAATCAAGAGCATTCGGATAAAGCCCGCCACATGCGGAGCACGGGCCAGGTGTTCGCTAAACTCTTGCGCACGTTTGGCTGACTCGGATGCGCCCTGAAGCTCTCGAAGGTTGAGCATTCCTAAAATCCCGTCCCAGCTAAAGAAGCGCCCCAGAGTTTGAAATGACTTACTTGCGCCTCCTGGAACTTCAGCGCCTTTCTGAATTCCGAGCGTTCCCTCTGTTTGATCGGCGTAAAAGTTTGCAAGGGCCATAGAAGACGCATAGTGCTTATAATAGCTTGGATCAAACTTACCGCCGTATGAGTACACGATGGCTTCTGAGTAAGGGATCGTTCTTGAGAATCCCTTCATCTTGGCTTCACCGTATTCGTTCAGCTTTTGAACCGTGGAGTCTTTGACTTCAAGACAGTTCGAGGTCTTTCCCGCACCCAGCTCAATCGGCAGACTTGATAGCTCTTGGTCGATTTGTTTGCTCGCTATAAAGAACCCATCTATAGCTCCACGATTTTTAAATTCATCAACAGAAGGCAGAATTTTTGTGAAACACTCTTCAGAATAAAACTTAAGCTGGTCACGCATCTGGGCATCCTCGATTGTCGAGATGCCTGCGTACATGATGGCCTTATAGAACATATTCGGAGCCGTAAGCTGCGAGTTTCCTTGCGCAAATGCTTGGTCAATTACCCGCGACAAGAGCCCTGTGATTTCCTCTGCTGTGTGGCTCAAGATTTCAAAGACGAAGCTCACTCTGTACTGGGCCTGAAAGCTTTCCACATGCTTTTGCACATAGGAGTTATCGGCCCAATTCTTTCCTTGGTAATCCTTCACTTTGGCATCAGAGCCCACTCTTAAAAGAGCAAGCCCAAGGAAAAGACAAGCAACTACTTTTATAAATCTCGAAATTGGAATTTGCCGTCTCTCAATCAACGAGCCTGGAATGTAGCGCGAGATGAATTTCAAAATCGTAAAGAAAAACACCGCACCAAAGATCATCAGGATAAGTCCCTTAAAGAAGGTCTCACCCGTGATGATTTCAATGAACTTCGCATGAAGGCTTAGACCGATAATCTGGTAAAGTGCTTCATACGCTGTATTTGAAAACATGCTTCCTCCTTTCTCTAAGTTCGACTTGGAAGTCTTGCGTTGATCCCATTTCTTAGAATCACCGCAACACCTTCAACCTTTGAAAACCAATAGTAGGCGTCCTTCCAGTATTCGACGACGCCCAGAAGCCATGTCTTATCGATTTCGATTTCAACAATGGTTCCTGATGTCAGTTCAAAATCGGCCGCTTCAAATCGTTCGCAAGAATTTCTTAAAAGTTTTCCCTCACGTTTCATCGTGAGCCTCCCGCTTGCTCGCACATGACACCATCAGCGCAATCGAAAAAGCGGCTCTTTGTGGTGTCTGCTTCAAGTTCTGTTTGGTCACGAACCATGCGCTCCCTTGAAAGGTCCAAGTGAATGCCTTCACCCTCGGAATTGATCTGGGAGACCACTTCATTTAAGGGAGCGTTTCTTTCTTTTTGAAGTTCCAGCGTGACTTCAATGGACTTTTTGAGCGTGTCTCGTTTATCTTCGATCTCTTTTTTTCTGCGCTCTGGTAAGTTCGGGTTCTGAGCAGCTAACGTGAGAACATCAAGTGAGCGGTTCATGTCATCTGAAAACCGAGCAACCGCAATCGAGCTTGCAAGGCGCTGGCAATAGAGTGCGCGGCTTCTGTAGGGCATGACGGATAGGTTTCTCAGCGTCTGGCGATCTAGCAGCACTTGATCTTTGACTCCGGTAATGGATTCAAGATCAGCTCCACGAATCACAGCACCTGTCCCGCCAGGACCTGCATCGTCGATCTTGCGCATAAGTCCAAAGCAGAGCTTTTCTTGAACGTCGCGTTCAATCCCTGCGAGATGAGTCCTTGGCGTGATCCCAAATGGCTTATCTCCGTATTCGACTGAAACTTTACCTCGGGTGATGACAGTATCTCCCACCAAGTTCTTAACGAGATTGAGCGTTGGGGTGGCCTCTTTGGTATCAAGCCCTGCCCATTGAGCTGAACTTCCAATGAGTTTGTTGGAATTGCTTTTCTCGCCATATTTCGAACCGGACCAATTTGCTATATCTGTGTCCCAAACTCTGCTTGAGTTACAAGACTGCATCGCAGACTCGATGTTTCCGCCATTGCGCTCGATCTCTCGGTGAACGCACACTTGTCTTTCTTCATAGTATTCCTGCACACGAGAATCCGTGTACTTGTCCATGAGCGAACATTGATTCAGTCGCATTTGCGACATGAAGTTGGCATTGATCTGAGAGTGTTTGAGGATTGCACACCAAGTAGGACTAAAATAGCAGGCAAGAAGCATTGGCGAGCCAGCCATGATGTCTTTTCCCATGTCGCCAAAGTAGCGGCTGTCTAAAATATTCTTAAGACTGGCCTGGAGTGTACTTCTAAAGTCCACGCGACCGCAGTCTGATCCAACTCCAAGATTAAGCCCAAGATCCACAGTACGGTATTCATCGAACACAGGATCTTTCTTCAAACCTTGTTGCTGAAATAAATAATCGCTGGCTTTAAACTCCGTGCGGTTCCTATAGGTGAAATCATTTTCACTAGCTAAAAGAATTCCTGGAATCATAAAAAGCATCGCAAAAAATATCTTCATTCATAATCCTTTCGTTTTGGTTTCTACGCGCTGACCTCCAATTTCAGAGCGCGAGATCATGCGGAAACCTCTTTACGAGCCACTTCTTTTTCGCCCTCGCTGTTCGCCGAAGAACTTCGATCAAGATGAGATTGGACATATCGAAATGCTCCTTGATGAGTGCCTGTCTTGTTCGTGTAAAAGACCTCGGCATATTCGTTGATCCGAGTTTCAAGACTTCCTATGATTTCAAGCGGTGCGGGACCTAACAGAGAGGAATGCTCTTTAAGATAGCGCACATTATCTGGACTCATTTTTAAGAAAAAGAAATTGTCAGCTCCACCCCAGACGGCCTTGCCAGCTTCAGTCTCAAAGAACACTCTTGGATTGGGGGCGACACCGATCAGAAAAAATCCCATCTTCCGCATACGCTCTGCGGCTTCAATCACGAAATCGCCAACAATCGGATTATCTCGTCCTAAACATCCAAGTTCCTCAATGTAGAGGACTCCTCCACGTTTTAAGTTCTCAGGGCGAGCCATGGTCGTCATGATCTCTTGAATCACGCACATGCTCATGAGCACTTTGAGTGTCTCATCAGAATCCAAAGCCTCTAAGTCATAGGCGTAGAGCAGCTTTCGTGAGGACGATTTTTGTGATTTTGCTTGCCCTCGAAAAAATGGTGCATAGTTTCCATCACCAAAAAACGGCATTAGCCTTGTAATCAGCTCATCAATCTGATCCTTGAGAGTTTCAAACTCGCTTTCTGACGTGAGGGCTGACATCGAAGCAATTACGTCGTCCATTGAAACGGAGACTTCATTGTTGGAATCCGCCTCAATGAGCTGTCCCTCGCGGTAAACAATTCCGCGCTCTCTTGCGCGTCTGAGATAGGCTTCTTTCAATGCCCGAGACACCACAGCCATGTGATGACTCTCGACTTCAAATGATTGGCTCGTGAGCTTCACAGCGGTCAGAATGAGTTTTGTGAGAAACTGCACCTTCACATCGTCAAAAGCTCCACGAAACGATGAAAACGGCATCTCGCGGTTTGCATCAAAGACGCTTAAATCTCCATCGAACTCACGGCAGAGGGCTTCACAGCTTGCTCGTTTGTCGATGACGAAGCAAAGCGGCTCTGGATTTCTAAGCTTGAGCGCCTGAACAGCGTCCAGGGCATATTTGCTTTTGCCCGAGCCCGTGTCCCCAAGGATTGCCGTGTGATTTGAGATTGGATTCGCGGCCCACGACAGTCTCACAAGATTATTCTCTCGCGATAGATAGAGCTGCATCGGATTTTCCATGCCGCGATAAGAATCAAAAATAGGAAGAAGTTTTGCCGCATCCTTATTCATAATTCGAATAAACCGCTGACTAGAATGGTCAGCCGATGGAGAGTAAAAGAGCGGTAGGGAATTTAAGCATAATCCAAAACCGATCATTTCTTCTTTGATGACCTCGCACTCAAGGTCATTATGGAAAACGCTGGTAATTGCTCGCGTGCGTTGATTCAGAACCTCTTCAGTCTCGCCCTCAATGATCACGCAAAAAGTCATGAAGAGACACCGCTCGTCATGCGCAAGACGCTCTTGAATTTCACGAAGCTCTTGCTGTTGACGGCGAGCTTTGGCGCTTGGACTATTTTGAAGAAAGAACTCCTTTGTATCGAAGTAGCTTTTAATCTTTGCAGCCTTCGGAAAACTGAAATTCAGCGAAAGCCTAAACGGAAAATTGAGCATCAGGAAATTCGCCGTTCCCCCAGGAGTGACACGTCTTGGGCTTGTCTTAAGAGAAATCGTGCGAGTTTTAAGCCCCTCGCGCTCAAGTCCCTCAAGACTTCCAGTCGGTCCCGCATAAACGATTTGCTCTGAAATCGAGATATGCGGATTGAATGGAGCGAAATCTCGCTCTAGGTATTCTTTGGGATTAAAGAACCGACGTAGCACTTCAACCAGGCTTGCTCCATCCACTCTGATAAGAGAAACCTTCGAACTATCCACAAATTGCGCGAGAACCTGGGAAAACTCAGACACTTCCATTGTCATTTCGTTCATGGTGTTAAACAGAAGCCCTTCGCCTCGCTCCATGAGGCGTAGAATGGCTTTCTGACTTTCCTTGTCTGGAAAGTAGCGAATCGACAAAAATGCGCGTCTTCGCATAGGCGAAAGGGAATGCCGCCCTTCGCAGAAACTTTTAAGTGTTTCTAGCCTCGCTTCGTAGATTGCTTTTGAAATCGGATGAGGCGCTTTAAAGCCGCTCGCTTCAAATTTCCAAATCGAATCGCGTGCTGGAATATGACTTTGATCGAAGAGAATTTGAAGAGTGCATTTCTCAGGTAACGAAAACCAAGGTTTTAAACCTTCAACGGTCTCTACAATTCGATGAGCCTCCATTGGCTCATGCTCCACAAGCCCTAGTTCGAACACAGCCCCAAGAGATCCGTCCTTGAGTACAAACATTCGCGCTTCATTAAGATACTCTTCATACGGAAGAATCTTAGCAAATGAGTCGGGACGCTCGAAAAGGGCATGAACAAACTTCGCACGGTTTGCAAGCGTTGATTCAATGATTTCGTTCGTTGATTTTTCTAATCCAAGCATGAGTAGACCTCTTTCTTTGGTCCGCCGCTCGCCTGGAATTGGTAGAGAGACTTTTTTTAAATTTTTTAACGGCTCTCAGAGGGTTGTAGAGCCTTGCAATGCCTACGTTCTCATGGGCGCTTTGACTTTGGCGGAGCAACCGTTGGACGCTCTGGCGTCCGCTTCGTTTGTTTCTTTTCGGATTTTGGAACCACTACCTTTTTCATTTCCCAAGCCTCGGGAGCAACTACGATTGAAAGCCAAGATCCCCAAAAGTAATCCTTTGATGGAAGTTCTTTTGCGTGAAGCCATGCCACCACCACTTGTTCGGGTACTCGGGTCGGAACGTATTTTACACCGCCTTGCCCGGACATATTCATAGGTGGAGGGGTGAAGCCATATCCGGCCCGCTCTTCAAGAAGTGATTTCTGATTTGTGCTTGCGCAACCGCCAATAATACTACTCAAGAACACGAGTGAAATAAGAGTAAATGCCTTCATCTCCATTCTTCCTTTCTTTTTTGAAAAACTCTTCTGGCAGGCTCACTTTATCTTTGATGACAATCCAGACATCGCGCCCTGAACCAATGGCAACGGTCGGTGCAAGATTCTGTGCTTGCTGTAAGTACCACTGCGCGACCATGCCAGCCGCATTCGACGCTCCTCCTGCCATTGCGTATTTTCCAGCGTCTCCAGTCATCATCGAAGATCCTCCACCCAGAGGATTCGTGCTTTGGGTAGTTTGTGCGGCTTGCACGGCTTTTCCAACTCCGTCCACAACGCCTGCTAAGAACGCCATTGCAGCGACTCGCCCTTGCTTTGAATTCACTTGTCCTTTCATGGCAAACGATCCGTCTTTGTCATCGGCAACGAATCCATTTACATCGCGCTCAAACATTTTTCCTTTCTTAGAAACACAACTCATTTTCGTTGCCTGCATTTGAACTCGCTCAGTTGAAAGATCACCCTCAGCCTTTGCAATCATGAAGCATCCTGAAAGGTCGATCTTGTGGTCATTTGGTGCCACATAAGAGAAATCAAGGACCATCAAAACAGGATACGTTTTGCCCTCTGGAACATCTACTCCCGTTAGAACCTTGGCCTTCACATAGCTTCCCGCGGGCAACATCACGCCTTCCGTCTTTGTTTCTGCCTTTACCGGAAAGGCGATCAGATCAGGTCCCTTAATAAGTGATACCTTCGAACGAAGTCGGACTGGGGTAACACTTGACCCTTGAGGATTTTCAGTTGCTCCATACAACTGAAGTGCGGCATCAGCATTTGCAGACTCAGTAGAAGGAGCGGGCGCAACGCCAAGCGACTGTGAGGTTTGACCAACAAGAGGAGTTCCATCTACAGATGCAGGCGTTTTTGCATTTTGCGAATTCGCCTCTTGCAGCTTTTTTTCAAGCTCTTGAAGACGTGCCTCAAGCTTTGCTTGTCCTTCCAGCATGGATTGAGCTTTTTGCGAAAGCAGACGCTCTTTTCCATAGTAGAATGTGCTTTCACGATCATTTAAGATGCGGCCATTTTGAAAGCTTACAGGGGCTCCGCGTTCAACAACGTGATTGTCATTACTACTCCCGATACCAATCAGGTTCACCAGCAGAAGTAGGGCCACGACGGATAGTCCGACAAGTATAGGATTCTTCTGAATTAGATCTTTGATCCTCTTTTCGTGTTTCTTCCAGTCGATTTCTTTTACACGCAAGATGGCTTCATTCATCTGCATAATTATTCTCCCTTCTTGGATTCAGTTTTTGGATCTTCTGATTCCATAGCGAGAACCACATCACTGCTTGATGCCGTGTTTTTTGTTACGACTCGCACGAGAGTTTCACTTGTTCCTTTGCTTTTTGGATAAAGGCTCGTCTCATCACTTTGTGATAAGATAGCAAGATTGGGCTCACCTACGGAGATATGTCTTACGTCAACCTCCACGAGTTTTTTCCAACTTGTATTCGTGACTTTGAATACATAGCCGTTGAAGGGATTGCCCCGATAAATGCGGATAAGTTCCACTCGTGCATTTGAGTTTTTAGAACTCACGTCTTGAGAAACTCTATGGATCTTATAACCTGATACAACGGCATCATCCCGCACCATTGCCTTAAGCAGCTCCGCTTCAGAAATGGCAGGCGCATTTTCGCTGTCTCCTGAATCTAAAGCATCACGAGATCTAAAATCGTAAAGCCCATCAGCCGCTGGATCATTTGGACTAACGATGATCTTTGTTCTCACAACAGATTTATCCATCAAAAAGAAAGTCACTTCATTGACTCCATTGGTGAACCTGGGAGTGACCGAAAGATCCGTGTAGCTCGGCTCTCGGTCATTTGCTGGAACAATCTGAAATCGGCTTGCGCCGGTTATCGTTTGAACAGCTTTCGGGAAACGAAAAATTGTAGGCCCGCCGTACTTCACCCGAATCTGTTCGACTTGCGAGCCGTAGCCGACAACCTTGGCGTCGGCGCGACTCACTAGCATGATGAAAAGAACCATAACGCCGATGAGGTACAGACCTGTCGCTAGTTTAAACGAGATCGTTTTGAACAATGCCTTTAGGGACGCGATGTCCGAATCAAAAGTGTCTGACTTAGCGATCATTCTTTTTCCCTCCATTTGCGCTTGTTGGTTTAAATCCATCAGCACGCCCGCGCTTAAGGCTTGTGATTTCCAAGTACCACTCCTTTCCTTTCACAGGAGGAACGAGCTTTAAGGTCATTTCCACAACTTCATCCACATGCCCTAGGCTTTCGCTGTTCGAGTAACGCTCTCGCTGCGCAATAGCCGTGACTTTGTAGAAGCCCTCTTCAGTTGCAACTACTTCGCGGTCGGTGATTCTCAAGATCTCTGAGATGTTTTCAACCTTCACGGTTTCTCTCCACTCACGGGCTTCCTCTTCAAACTGAATTCGTAGTTCTGAGGACATGAAATTTGACAATCGCTTGTATTGTTCATCAATGTTTGAAGCATTGATGTTCCCAAGCATTCCCAAAAAACTCATCGCAGCGTTTACAACATAGGAGTCAGGAACTGATTGCGGCGAAGCAGTGGTGAAGTCCATCACCCCAGGAGCGAGAATGAACTCCTTCTCTCGAAGTTTTGTTTCAAGGCCGTGTATTTCGACTCTTGCAAGCACAAAGTGCAGGGCAAAGGCCGCAAGATGGATAGCTAAGATGTACTGTAACGTCATCCTTTGCTTAATCATTGCAGCCTTAAACGCCACATACTTCGGCAAGATTCTAAGATCGACACCCTTATAGACGCCCACTGGAGGAGTGACGACCTGGGCCGCCTCAATCCCCTTGTCCATTGCTGTCAGCATTTCGTTTGCCTTTCTTTTTAGGTTTTCCTTGGATCTCAACAGGCTCGGTTCCAGCACTTTCAGCAGCATGGTTTTGAGCGATGACATCAAGGTACTTACGAGGCAGAATCCACGTTTCCACGCGCTCGATAATCCAGAAGCGACCATCACGAGAGAGTTTTGCACGAGTGTTGAAATTCGGTTTGCGGTCATAGCGTTTTTGTTGTTCATCATTTTTACCTTCCATAGGTCCTCCGTTTGATTTGCTGTTTCCATTTTTAAATCCCTTCTTAGTCCGAATACCTTCGCTGCACTCCACGCGGGTTTACGATCCCTGGTAAATCCATGCGAAGTCTTGAGTAAGGCCAATGAAAGAAAATGCCTTTCGGGTACTTCTTTTTAATGACAGGACCAAACCCCAGACACAGCACCAAGAGCGTGAACATCGTTCCCCACGAATAAAAAAGGACCCCAAATATCAAGATCACAAAAAGAGCGACAAACACGTCTGAGAGTTCCCAGAAATCGAAAACCATAATGGGTGAGTCAATGGTTTGACTCACAAGCGAGGAGTGTTTCGCTTTTAAGATTTCCTGCTTACGCACTTAGCGACTCCTTTCCCTGAATCAGAGTTTGCGAAAACACTCCGCCACCACCACCGATGTCGAAAATGTTCTTTACCCACGTTGGAGCCGTTCCAAGGACGATGGCCGCGACAACGCAAAGAACTGCGATTCCAAATCTTTGTTCTTTAAGGTTCCATCCCGCGGACATCACGCAGAGGCCTGCAAAGATTCTTGCACCCCAAGAAAACAACACCGAATCCACGATCCGAAGCAGTGTTCCTGCGGCTTCAAGTTTTTCGCTGGCATCAGCCCCTGGGATTCTGGTTCCCGCAAAGGCTTGCGTGTGCGCAAGTAGGGCAATGAGAGCTGTTATGACGACGAAGAAAAACCATTCTTCGTGTCTTCGTGGGTTGGGACTTTTAATCGCTGTCCCAGGGATTAGTGATCCACCCAACAATAATAGACGTTCTCCGAGCATAGGTTTCTCCTATTCTTGCTCGAAGCCAACTCGCCTTGTTGTGGTGGAGAGACTTCTTGTTTTTTAAAAAGACGAAGACCTTAAGTAGTGGAGGTCTCCGGTTTCACTTCAACTATCGACTTGCTTCCTTCAAAAGCGCCTTCACTTCTTGAAGGGCGTGGTATCCCTGAATCGAAGACAAGAGAGCTTTGCGTTTCAGATCCGCTATCAATAAAAATGGCACGCCGTTAATTCCGTGCTTTTTTATTTCTGAAGCTTGTGCCCTTCCAATCGGGACAACTTTTTCTTCCATCGGCACAGGCCCGCTATCTATCTGTAGCGCTTCTACCTCGAAGCCTTCGTCTTGAAGGCTTTTAAGGACCCCAAACATTCTTCGGCAGTGTGGGCATGTGGACTCAAAGTACATTCTGATTTTGAATCTCGATGGTTCAAGTTTAGCCTCCGGCCCGTTTTTTAGGAGAGCCGGAGGCTTTTCGACGAGACTCTCCGTAGGGGATTTTACAGAGTTGTTCTTTGCCATATATTCTTGCATTCGTGCCTGAAGCCTTGTCTGAAGTTCGTTCTTCTTTTGCATCAGCTCAAACCACTGCTTGATGTTTTCATCAGTGGGATTTCTCGCAACTTCCATGAACGGTTCAGGCGGCGTGTAATCGCCTTCCTTGAAGAACTCCTTATTTTTTGGATCAAGATATGCTTTCCATGGAAACTTGCCCTCTTCTTTTTCTTTGGGTCGTTCGACAGTGGCCGAAGTAGAAATCTCAGGTTTCTTGTCGCCCCAGAAATCAATTTTCGACTCGAAATACTGAAGCCTATCTTCTGCAAAGACTACGGATGAAAAGAAGATGACCAAAAATAAATTAGCTGTGGACATGCCACACCTCCTCGCAGTCAATTTCTCCTTTAACTGCTCTTTGAATTCTTGCGTCCTTGAGTGATTGTATGACCTTTACAACTTTGTCATCAGTTTCGGGTTCAAATGTTGCCCACTCCAAAATCGGCACTCGTCCGTGAATGCCCTGATAACAATGTTGGCAACCCTGTGTGTTTTGGAATCGTAAAGCGAGAGAGGTCCCCAATGATTGCCGCTTGTACCAGTCCTCAATTTCAAGATTCGGTTTAAGGCAGCAGTGTTCACATACTTTTTGCTCAAGTCTTTGCGCGATTGAAAGCCGCAAGTTGGATTTCAAAACCAACTCATCAACCTTTAGGCCGCGAAGTCTTTCGATGACTTCAAGCGATCCATTGGCGTGAAGAGTGGTGAAGACAAGATGTCCTGTTTCTGCTGCCTGAAAACAAAGTTTTGCTGTTTCTGCATCACGGACTTCTCCTACAAGAATAACGTCAGGGTCTTGACGGAGAACAGATCTCAAAGCATCAGCGAAACTCATTTTTGAAGTGACTTGAACTTGGTTAAGACCTTCGATTCGATATTCAATCGGATCTTCCAAAGTCACAATATTGAGTTTGCTTGGATCAAGGGCTTTTAGAAGAGCGTACAGCGTTCTCGTTTTCCCACTACCCGTAGGACCTGAGATCACCACAACACCATCTTCATAACGAAGCGCCTTTTGAAGGAGCGCACGCTCTTGATCCATGAAGCCAAGTTGCTGAAGATCGAAACTCGCATCAAAATTCAAAAGCCTCATGACAACTTTTTCGCCGAAATGGGTCGGAAGTAAACTCACCCGTAAATCCAGGCGCTTGCTAGGCAAGGAAGCTCTTCCATCTTGCGGCCTGCCACTCACACCAATGGCAAGACCAAAGATTCGTTTCACCTCTAAGATCAAACTTTCTCGGTGTTGGAGACCAATCTGCTTATAGAGCCTCAAGTCTCCGTCTACACGAAGCCTCATGAGTACACCGACCTCGTTCGGTTCGATGTGGATGTCACTGGCTCCCGCTACTTTAGCTGCCACCACTAGATCATTGAGCATTTGAGCATAAGGACCAGAGTCCATCAGCAGGTCTTCAGACGTTCTGCGCTTTGCGAGTGTGATTCCATGTTCCTTTTGAATACTGAGTGAACTCACTTCGCACCTCCACACGCAGCAGGAATGGCCAAAGACGCAGCTTTGGCTTGCGCCGCTCGTGGCAAGTCTTGGCAGGCGAAGGTTCTGCTCCATACAACAAATAGATAGCCTTTGAGTTTGCCGTTTGCGAGTCGCATAGTCTCTCTTGCATTTTTCACTGTCTCTAATATTCCCACATTCTGACCTTCGCGAAAACACGAGCTAGATTGTGGATAGATCATTTGCCACTTTTCATCAGGACTACTCGGCATCGAGTTCAAAACTTCTGATGAAAGGCTCTTTATTCTTGAAGCAATCATCAAAGCTCCGGTCATTGATGCGGGTCCTGAGTAGGTGCCGTATCTGGGAAAAAAGACGCCCCAGCCATTACAAACTGGATGGGAACTCGGCGGCAAAAGATCCGTCTTAGGAAACGGAAAGCTACAAAGAGGGGAATCTCCGCGTGCAGTGCCACTTCCATCTCCAATGGTGGAAGTGGCGGCACCTTTTAAAAGGCAAGCTTTTGGTGCCGCACTCCATGCTAAGAATGAAGGTTGAAGAAGATCACCTTTTCCCGTGCTCCAGTGGGCGCCAAAGTGTTCACTCATTCCGTCAAAGCAAAGTTTCTCCATGCGTGTTCCACCTGCTGGCATCGTCTGAAAGGTAAGTCCAGCTAGCGGTACGGCAATCGCCCGCGCTTGAAAACTTTGAGTGTCATCATCTCCTTCCGCTCCGAAAGGTTTTGGAAACACCTTTGCAAGTTGTGCCGTTGCACCAGGAATACCTGAAAAGTAACTCGTTCGAGTTTCAGGCCATACTTCAATGAACGTCTGTGGGACGTAGTATGAGATCGCAGCGCAAGGTCTCGGTGGGAAGCCACACATGCAACCTCCGATGTTCAACTCCAGACACGAGGAGAACGCAGGTGAGCTTGCAACCGTACAAACATTTGGAATGGCCGCCTGAACATTACCCGCCAGGAAGAGGGAGGCAGCTATAGCTCGAAGATTTTGAGCGAAATGCTTAATTCTCTCTAGAGCGCCTCCCTTCTTCGTTGCCTTGAGCATTTCAAGCACTGTCTTGTGCTTTGTGTTGATGAACCGCAAGAAGTCAGGCTTCAAATAAAGGCGTAAGAATTTTGTTTCAATCCCATCGAACACCTGCGCAAACGCCTCGAATGTGCGAAGTCGTGAAAATTCCTTGCCCGTCACCAAGTCTTCTCTATGAAGGGACTGACTTACGGACTCATTAAGACTTGCATCCTGCGAGTCGAAACCTCCTGCAAAAAGATTGATCTTCGCGTTTCTTGCGGTCTCTGACATTGAGCGGGATTTGCGCTCAACATCTTCTTTTCCGGCAAGCTCTTGAAAGAGCTTAATTGTCTCAAGATCCGAGGAGTGGCACGCAATTCTGGTTCGAAAGTTCTGCACTAGCTCTAGCGCTGGACGCTGACTGCCGACTGAGTTCATAAGTGAACTTAGGGACTGAGTTGCTACAATGACCGCAGGCTTTGATTCCCTGGCTTTTGCCATAAAGCTTTCATCACCAATTGTTCCACCACCACCGCATGTGACAACATCCTGGTACTCGTCAATGATGAGAGCTGTTGTACAAGGCATGTCCTTTTGCTTAAGCTCAGGAAGAAGGTTCAACACGGCTTGTTCAAAGTGAAGTTTCACAAAAGTTCCCATGGAGCGGGCAAGACCTGGTTGATTCACATCAAAAAGAAGGATCTTTCCTTCTCGAATCAAATTCTCCATTGATCTGATAGTCAGATTCTCCTCACTTGGACAAAAAACTCTGCTTGCCGCAAATTCTTGGAACTGGTTGATAAAAGCCGTACTCGTTGCAACAATGCCTGTGCGCACGCGGTCCTCAAGCTGCGAGTATTCGTTTTCAAAATACTCCACAGCACGTCCGATATTGAATTTTTCTTCCTCGTTGAAACTGCCTTCTGAGATGCAAGTCTTAAGTTCTTCAGCCAAATTCTCCTTAGACGCTCGAACAATGGTTCGGTAAAGATCAAGCAATGTGAAGTACCCGTGCTTGGCTGCACAGTAGGTGATCGCATTTCGGATCAAGTGCGAGGATGAAACATCCCAGAACGGTGAGTCTGATGATTTACCCATGAAATTGACTGCGGCAGACCGAACCATCTCTGCAAGCTCGGTAAACCTGGAATCGACGAGAGGATTTTCGATGTAAACTGGATTAAAGCTTACATTCCCTTTCAACGATACCTTAACGATCCGATCTCCAAGTCCGGCTTGTCTGATGATTTTCTCTGCCTCACCTAAGAATGTGCGCTTGGGATCTACGGCTAAGATCGCGGGGCAATCAGATTTTGTGCGAACGATCTGCCGCAAATATCTCAGTATCGTTCCTTGTGTTTTTCCGCTTCCGATACTGCCAGAAATGAAAATCCCACCATTGATTCCTCGACTTGGAATTTTAACCCACTCTTCGGTTTCTTGAGAATTCTCATCTTGATTCCGCTCGATGCCCCCTGGTGTTGTACCTAAAACGAGTTCACCAGCTTCAATCTCGGGTTTTTCGAACTTATGCGAATCACCGATAGAGAATTTAATTCTGGCTAATCCCTTAAAAAGGATGTGGCTCACGAGACCAACCGTGACGGCAATATTTGAGCTGAGAATTTCGATTCCATAGTAGCGGCCTGCAAGCAAGGCGATCCCTGGAATTCCTGGGACCACAAACTGGATGAGGTAACTGCGCACAGCAAAGTAAGAAACGAAAACGAGTAGCAATGAGAGAGCGGCTCCGCGCTCAAACTTAAGCGACTTCGATTGTCCTTCAAGCACAGCAAGCTTGCTTCCCTGACGCTCAAGTTTTACCGAGCGTTTAATGAATAGAGAAAGCGCAGCCGAGTTCACCATCACAGAAATGAGTGTGAGCCAAACAAGGCCGACATTCTTTTCCATCTGCTGTAGGGCCATTTCCATCACCGCAGGATGAAGTCTCAAATAGGTCAGATAAAAATACGCAAAGCTCACTCCAATCAGCGCCAGTAACGCCACGGAAAGTGGAATATCATTTTGCTGTCCCGCCGTCCCCTTTGTTGTCATTAAGCCCCCAGTCTTTTGTTTCTGCTAACAGCTTTCATATATTCAAGAGCCTTCAAAACTTTTGCGGTCTTTCTCTCAAGTGCTTTATTGCGCTCTTTTTCAAGACTTGAAACCTGTCCCAGAATTTTTAAAACTATTTTTTCAAGCGTATCTTCCATAAATTTTCCTCTCAGAGTTTACCTTTCTAATCGTTTCCATTGTTTGTCCGTTTGGGACTCACATATCTTTTATTACGAGGCCAATCTTCGACCCCTTGAAATCTTCCGTCGTGGAAGATGAACCTGAATGTCCCATACGAAAACTCAACTCCATGTTCGCGGGCATACTGACTTTGAAGGCGTTTTGCCGCCTCTTCTAAAACAGCGTCATCCGAGGCATCTTTCATGTTCATTATTTTTGATTGCTCAGTCATACGACCACCGCGCCCTTTGCGAGTAAGCTCTCAAGGCGCTCGATCTCCGCGATCAGTGCCTTATTTTGGGTGAGTTCTCGAATGGAGAGACTTCCATACCAGTTCCGAATTTCTTCTTTGATTTTTTGGATTACACTCCCTGTTAGTGGTTTTTTTTGCTCATCCATATTTTTATTTTTAAATTTCTCTGCGGCACTCATTGCCCCTCCTTGAATTTAGAAAACACTTCGATATTGCATTGCTTTGACCCTTACTTGCTCGATCTGCTCCTGCGCAGGGGGAGCAGCAAACAACAAATTGAAAAGTCCTCCGGCGAAGCGCGAAATCATCGCCCAGATCCAAAGGTTCAAAATCCATTGCCAGAGTTCTTTGAGCTTTCGGATTCCAGCCCAGAACCTATTCATCAGCTCTATGTTCCAATGCTGATTTTTAATGTGAGTTACGACGTTCATGTCCTTTAAACCCGATAGCGTTGTGGCTTGATTCATGCGGCACTTCCTTTTTTTGATTTTTGTTTTTGATTCATTGGTAGGGGCAAGAGTGCCGCTGCCGATGTTTGTCTGTTCATTTGTTTGATTGCATCAACTGCCCAAGGTGGAATCGGCAGATCATCACCGCACTGTCTTCGCTGAATCGAAAAGTCAGGCGAGTAGTTGCACGAGTGGCAGTAAGCATGTGTGCTGAACCGCTCGTAAGTTTCGTCTTGGCAGCGTGGGCATTTTCCCGTTGTTCTCATTTTTCAATCCCTCCAGTAGAGAGAACCGAAATCAGGTCCTCTTACTTTTTAGAATTGCAAGGAGATCGCCACTGCCTGTGACCAACTAACTTGTTGAAATTGTTAGATTTTGGTTTTCTTCAGAAAGGAGGGTGTAGGTTAGTTCGTCGAGACTTCGCCAATCCCTCAAGGCTGCAATATGATTCTTCGTCGAATTTGCGCCAACATTTTCGGGATTTGGTTTTTATCAAGAGGTGAAACGTCGAACTTTCGCCGCAGAAAAATAAAGGCTCATTAAATTGGATTTAATGAGCCAAGAAATGAAACTAAAATATAAAATTGATGGGCGCTTACGTGAGCGGCCTAAGGAAAATGGATTTATCAACAAAAAAATCTTAAGAGACTTCAACAACGCGACTGAGAAGAGAGCGAAGTGAGCTATCAACTCGTCGCTTTAGATCCTTCTTGTCTTCAGAAGCATCTTTTTTGGTTACGGCATCCATGCTCTCCCAAATGCCAAGGGCCTGGCATTGGCTACGAAGAGAAGTTCTGGCAATACCAAGCTTACGAGCGGTCTCCGACAGATTTTGATCACAAATCTGGTAGGTTTTGAGAATCAGTGCTCTGGCTTCATTTTCATGTCGAACCTGCATATCAATCAAGGACTCTAAAGCATTCAATGTATTGTCGGGCATCGCCGCAGAGTCCAACTCGCCATATCTTTCAATGTGCTCTGGAAGGACAATGTGTCCCTCTACTAATACAGAAATGCGCTTAATCAAATTTTCCAGTTCGCGCACATTTCCAGGCCATGTGTAGCAACGAAGCAAATCAGAGGCATCAGGGTGAAACTGTTTTCGAATTGTAGATTCATTTTTTAGAGTGTGCTTTTCGAGAAAAAAATCGCAAAGTACTTCGATGTCCTCGGGACGCTCGATCAACCTTGGAAGATCAATTTTGATTTCCTTCATTCGGTACATTAAATCTGCCAAGAAGTCGTCGCTAGCGACCAGATCTTTCAACATCGGTTTAGCCGCAAAAACCAAGCGAACATCTACAAACTTCTCTACATTGCCACCCACTCGTCGAATTTTTCTTTCCTGAATAAATCTTAAGAGCATAGCCTGAGCTTCAGGACCCAAGTGGTGAACTTCGTCAAGAAATACAGTCCCACCATTTGCCAATTCAAGAAGACCAACCTTTGACTCAGCTCCAGTAAATGCTCCTCGCTCGCTGCCGAATAATTCACTTGCTATCAGTTCAGACTTCTTGAACTGAGTGCAATCAATTGTTCTGAATTGCTTTTCGCGCCTCTTAGAATTCTGATGAACAGCGCGAGCAATCAGTTCCTTGCCAGTACCCGTTTCTCCTATAATAAGTACCGAAAGGTCGGATGCCGCAGACTGAAGCACTAATTCTGCCGAGGCCTTCATAGTGGCATTCATTGAAATGACACCTATCCTTTTTAAAGCCTCCGGAATCTGAGAAAGTCGATTTTTATGTTGGCCGAGGAAACAGTTAAACTTTGAACGAAACTTCGTAAGAGCTTCAGTTATAAAAATTTGCAGCTTCTCATGCTGTTCAGAAAATTCCTTATAAATGAACTTATCCGCTCCATTCTTGAGCCACAATCTCAAGCTTTCTGGACTGGTGTCTGCCGACATCATGACAATTTCAATGTATGAATTGATACGTTTAATCGGCTTAATGAAGTCAGCCCCTAACATCACTTTCTCAGAACCTTCTCGAAAATGATGATCCATGAACACAAGAAAAACATTAAACGGATTTGCTCTGATAGCGGCGAGGGCTTCTTCGGGGTGAGAATAGAATTCGGCTTTGAATGATGGCTCTGGGCCAAACACAGTCTTTAGTGACAATTGCAAGCCCTGTTGAAAGCAGCTTTCATCATCAACAAAAATAACTCTTGGTGTTTCCATAAAACCTCCTCCAAAATCTCTATGCTTCTTTAGTGACCAAACTTAACCGTACCTCGTGGAACTGTCTTTGTGACAAATCTGCAAATGCAGGCAAAATTACTTTTATGTTTGTTCCGACGCCTTTTTCCGACGAAATTAAGATACGACCTTTTCCTTGCTCAATTTTCTGTTTAGCCCATTGAAATCCGATACCTTTTCCACAGGGTTTTCCGTAAGAACCACCTTTTTCTAAAACATCTCTAACAACTTCCGCCGACATTCCGATTCCGTTATCTTTGATTAAAATGCAGCACTCAGCGTTTTTCTTGGAATAGACGATTTCGATTCTTCCGCCGATCGGCATTGCCTGCATTGAATTGTCGATGAGATTCGAGATAACTCGTTTGAAATCACTGATACGCATCTCGACAAGAGTGTCCTCACTTTCGAAAATTCCAGTAACCTCAATATTCGATGTGCCTTTGCAGAGAAGCGCTTTCTCCTCAATCATCTCATTGAGAGCGAGGCAAACTGACATTGGAAGTTGCTGAATTGGAGACCTTGCCTCACTGACCCTATTTGCAGGAGTATGATTGGTCAGAACGTCGTTTGCGATGTCGCTAATCCGTTGAGCCGAATTATTCAACGCACTCTTGGTCTGTGCGTCGAGTTGAGTCTGAGCTGCATGGAGAGCCATTTGCAGACTGACTACGGGCGAGCGGATGTCATGCGCAACATGTCTAGCAACATCAAGGGCGGCTTTTGCCTCCGCTGCTGCCTTTGATACTTCAAACTGATGACGTAAGCTGTTTCCCAACGAAAGAAATTCGCTGATTTTGAATTCTGGCATTTTTTGTGGGTTATCGCTTGGTGACACCAAGATCTTCATTAATTCGTTTAATTCTTTTCGAATACGCGTGAATCCTACAGAAAGGACTAAAAATAAAGCGACAGTGAGTAGCACAAATCCGACTACATTTTTACCCAAGTTCTTCCATGTGTTAGCCAACAAGTCAGAGTTGTCAAAAATGATGGCTAAATGACCCATGAGATTTGATTTGTCTTCGGAGAAGTACAAATCTGTATCCATTCGATTGAGACCAGCGTTCAAGCTAACCTTACCTCTATTGCATGTTTTGATCGTCTCTGAGGGGGAAGTGATCTCAATACAGCCAATTTGCGAATGGCTTGCGAGCGCTTCTGCACGAATTCTTGCTTCGATAAGGCTACCTTGAATCAATGGTTGTCTAATAACCGCCGCAAACGTCTCAAACGTCAGGCGTTGACTCTCAAGACGCGAGGCCTTGTTCGTCTGGTAGTCATTCCACGCAAAAAGAGCACTGATAGAAAGGCTTACCACCAATACGATTGGGATAAGTAATCCTAAAAAGTACCGATTGATAGATCTCGTGCGAGATGAAGCAAGAGGCGCCAACTTACATCTCCCTTACCGCATGAAGACGAGGAGTATAGCGATATGTTGCTTCTTCAGAAATCATCTTTGGCTGACCAATAATAAAGAATGGAATTCGCCATCCAGGAACCATGAACTGATCTTTTCGAAGCTGCTCATTGATTTTTTGAAACAGCTCGCTTCTGGCTGTCCAATTTTCTTCTTGTCTTGCTCGCTTATATTTTTCAGCCAATTCTGGCCCGATATAACTTGGAAAGTCTTTTCCGAGGAAAGTTGGCAAGAGTGCGATGAATCCTTCTGGATCATTGAATCCGCCAGCCCAACCAGCAAAAATAACATCAGGCTTTTTCTCAGCTACTTTTCCCATTTCTGCTGGGGAAATTTTCACAATCTCGATCTGAAATCCAAACTCTTTAGCTATCAATTGAACGTCATTAGATTTCAAAAAGTCGTCAAATGTTGCACCTACAAAGGCCAAACGCAAAGTCTCAATCTTTGAGAACTTTTTCTGCTTTACATCTGGTGGGTGAGTGACCGCCAGATGACCAGCTACTCCTTTGGGAATAACACCAGTTGCTCTCTCCAAGTCTAATTTTTTGCAACCTTTGTCCAAGATGGTTTCAATCATTCCCATAGCTCTGTTACGAATTTCAGGAGAGCTAAAGTGAGGACCATGTGGATGCCACCAAGCCGACGTTTGTGCGTAGCTAATTTGATTGATGGATTTGAGTTTTTCAAATCCTGCAATTTTCTGCATTCCAGTTTTAGTTGAGAGTGTAGCCCCAGGCACATAATCGGGAAGAGTTCCCAATGGCACATTGAGATCGCTGTCCGCAAAGAACACAAGTTGCCATTCTTTAATGCTGATTGCCGCTGCTTGCGGATATTTTTCATTTGCTTCTAAGTTCCATTTATCGCCTCTTTTGATAAGACGATAGGGGCCAGATCCAATGATGGGTTCAGTCGAATCTTTGTCGAAGCTCCAACCTTCCGGCACAACACCTAGTTGATCTCGACTAAGAGCTTTGAGAATTGAGACGTTTGGTTCTTTTAGCTTTAATACCAGTACGTCAGCAGACGGACTTTCCACTGAAGAAATACTCGCGATAAAATTACTCGATTGGGACTTCTTAGAAATCACTCTCTCAATCGTGTATTTGATGTCTTTTGATTCAAGCTTTCGTCCATTTGAAAAAATGCGGTCCTTTCGAATTTTGAATCGAATTGTCAGACCCTTATCTTCAAACGTCCAACTGTCAGCCAATCCTGGCGTCACGTTGCCAAGTTTATCAGTATCGACCATCGGTTCGAGAATTTGTCCAAGAACGATGTGTTCTGCGAACTGGTTAACCTCAGCGGGGTCACGAGGAAATGTTGGTGGTACATATCCGTATTTTTTAGGTGCAGCGATGGATATTGTTGATGTCATAAAAATAATCCCTCCAATGAGAACAAGCCATTTTTTCATTTTAGCTGGCCTGCCTTTCCGCGATTCCAACTAACGTCTTTGCAAAGGAAGTCAGTTCTGGATCTTCAAAAGCCTCTATATTCTGTTGCAAGAGGATTTGATGTTTTTGATTTATGTCGCCAATCGAGCGTTGGAATTGCACCATTCGGTACAAAGCCCACATTGAGTGGAGTCTCCCAATTGGCGGTCTTTTCATTCCCTGAAACGGAGCATGAACTTGATTGTAATCCCACGGCTCGTTTACAAGTCTGTCGAGTAAGTTTACGAGAAATAACTCTTGATGAGCCATTTCATGAACAACTGATACAGCTAGGTCTTGTGCCCTCTGTTCGCGGACTCCATCTCCGATCAAAATCAATCCGAAGATATGTGGATGCGAAGCGCTTCGGAAATTGACACCAGAGACGCGAAGAAATCCTGTGATGTTTGACTTGCGCAATAATGACAAATTTCTGTTTGCCGTTTCAATAATCTCAAAAGCCTGCTCAAGTTTTTTTCGCGTCTCTACTTCAAACTCACAAACACTTGATCCCTGGTATTCGTTAACGAAAGTAGCTTCAATAAGTGCCTTTGCTTCTGCACTTAATTGTCTTGGCTCAATCGCTTCACTCAAATGTGGAATCAGAATATGACTAGGATGGATTTTTCCATAATATCCCATGCACATCGCAGAAAGACTCTTAGTTGAAGGATCTATTTGTAATCCAGCTTCCAAGCGTCGTTGAAATGAAGGAGCGATACTCTGGATGCACCACTCCCCATTCCCCAATTCTAAGAGGACTCGTTCAGATAAACTCATGTTAGAGTGAGCTTGCCTTTACAATGTCTGAAGCCAGAATTTTAAAAGCACCATTTTCGAATATGGAAAGATCCAGCTCGCCATCTTCCTTGACTTGGAAGGCAAGATCTTTTGCGCTTTTGGCTTGCGCCAAATGAGTGAGCTTTTGTAAGTCTATTTTCATCGTTTGAGCGGCAGAAGGTGTTAATGAATAATAAACACCTTTTTGAAGAGAGTTAAGATCTACAACTTTGTCTCCACACGCATGAGCTGCCTCAACTCCCGCTACTAGAGCGGCTATTACGCCAACTGTATTTCGGAACATTTTCATAGAACCCCCGTTCTGGTTTTGAAAACCTTAAAAAGTCCTATGCAGGTCAGGTGCCAACTGACTAACAATTAAACAGCACTTAATGATGAGTCATCGTTAAAATCGTCGAGATCTCGCCAATGCCTATTTGTTTAGGTTTGGGAGCCGTCGAAAACTCGCCAAACGCGAGGATTTGTGGATCAAGTGGTGTCGAAAGTTCGCCACTTTGTTGTTCGAGCCATGAATTTTTTTCACGAAAGGATAGGTAAGTCAGATCGAGAGTTTTTCTAAATCATGTTTGTTTCAAATAGTTAAGAAGTGTCCTCTTCCCAGGAATTTCCCTTCTCTACAGGCTACTGCCGTCCACTGGTGAACCCAAGTTGTCTCATTTCTTGGATGAGATTGTTTAACTGGAATTTTGAAACGACAGCTTTCAAAATCTCATCTGATTTTGGCTTAGGCCTTTTTTCTGAATCAAATTCTTCAGCAGTAAATAGAATCATTGGAACTTGGATCTTCTGGTTCACCATAAATTGGTGCAGCCAGAGTCCCGAACCATTCGGCATATTCAAGTCGCTGATTACTAGTGAAATAGATTGGGTTTGTAGGAATGCCGTTGAAGCCATTCCCGAATCTGCTTCAAGCCAGCGAGCCTTGAACTCACGCCCCAGCATTTCTCTTAGTACAATTCGCAGATCGCTTGAATCATCAACAATTAAAACCTGTGGCAACATTCATTTTCCTTTCCCTTTCATTGGAATTTGGCTTTTTGTTTCGAGCCTAGAGGGAAAAGGAATTTGTTCTGCTGCTGGAGTCACATCTCGAATGGATCGTTTTTTTCCAATAGGTATTGTTGAAAAGACACCTGCCAAAGAGCCTCTTAAATTTGGAGGTTCAATTTTCTCAGTCATAAAGGCTTCAACCAGACTTGCTGCCTTGAATTCAATTTCAAACAAGTCATTCATCACGACAGAAATTGGTTCTTCGGCACGAGTTCCAACATACGCAGCAAGAGAATAGGTCAGCAGTGCGCGCAATTGGCTCTTCGTCACTGACGGAGGAGGGCTCATCGCTCGCCTTGAGCTGCACTTTGGTCTGGTTTTGTTCGCCGAAGTCATGCGACCGACAATATCCCAAGATTATCGAAATTTTTAGCAAATAATTGAAAAATAAAGCAATTAATTGAAATTTGATGAAATTATCGGTTTCTAAAAGCAATGTAAGTGATTTAGAGCCAAGTTAAATTCAGCTAGAGTATTACTTTTGATTGAAAAATAATGAAATTTTCCGTAATATTTTGAAATGCCACGGATGAAAGCCAAAGAAAGCGACTACAACAACAAAACGCGCAACAAGCTCGAAAACACCCCGTTCAAGTCGGCGGCGGAGATGAATGAGAAATCCGAAGAAATCCAAATGGAAGTCTGGCGACGGTTGGAATATGCACGTCTCTTCCAAAAAATGACAGAAAATGAAAACTATGAATTCGTTCGTGAGGAGCTTCAGCAGGGCTTAACTTGTGGTTATGGCGAAAATGCCGACGGTTATCTGGTGCGTGTATTCAGTGAAGGTGTCGGCGTTAAAATCTCAATCAATAAAGATCTAGTGAAGGACACAGAAAAGAGCGAAGGCTTTGTTGAGGCATTAATTCGATCAACAGCCGACTCATTCTCAAAGTCCTACTACCAGATTAAAGGTATGCTCCCTGTCGAAGCTACTGACTTCAAAGATATTCCTAAAAAAGCGAAGACAAAGTAGGTCGTACCGGATTACGTTTCTTTGGCAGCTACAGTTGCCTGCGCCGCACTTCCCCAATGCCACAGAATATAGAGCAAGCCTAAAACAAAAATTTGTCCCGTAAGAGTTTGAAGTGTCGGATAGACTCCCAAAAGATCAATTCTTAAATTTAAGAAGGAATGAACTCCGACTATGCCAGCTTCTTGTAAAGAATGAATTCCTTTTCCAGTCAACATCACCGATAACGCCGCCATTATGAATGATGAAACCGTAAATAATTGACGAACGGGAATTCTCTGACTGAATTTCACCGCATAATAAGAGAAAGCAAAAATTAAAATAAAGGCTGCGAGCACACCAAATCCGACCGAACTGTGTCCTGCCTGACCAACGTCATCCCATACTGCGCGCAAAAATAATACGACTTCAAAAGCTTCTCTGAAGACGGCCATAAACGAAATTCCGCACAAAACCATTAAACTCTTCTGCTCCAACGCTTCTTTAACAGTCTCTTTTACGAATTTAGTCCACCTTCCAACCTCGGTTTGTCGATGGAGCCAAAAGCCCACATATAAAAGTACCGCAACGGCAAAGAGCGAAATAGATCCCTCAAGAACCTCACGACTTGCTCCACTCATATTTACGAGAAGACCAGAAATGAACCATGTCAACGCCCCTAAACCTAAAGCACTGATCCAGCCAATATGAACCCAACGGGCCGCTGCCTTTGCGCCAAAGGCCTTTATCACACCTAGAAGCGTAATAATTATGAGAACAGCCTCAAATCCTTCGCGAAGAAAAATAGCAAACGCCGCAGAAAAAGCCACTTTGGGTGACATCTCTTGCTTTTGTGTGACGTCCTCAATTTCTTTAATAGTTGCCATTGCAGTCGAATATTTTTCTTTTGCGAAGTCCATCGAACTATCCGCATTCAAAGAACTACGATAGGCTGCCATTTGGCCTTCAACTTTTTCTACGAGACCATCTTGGTTAGCCTTAATTTTTGGTTCCAGGGGTTCTATTCCCTCAAGATACGCTTTTAAAGCCTCAGAAGTTGCTGATGGAAAATCCTTATCTTGAAAATGACGGAAGCTTTGATCTAAATGAGTTCGAGCAACAACTACGAAGTGATTGTCGCCCAGGGATTTAGGCTCGTAGGTTCTGATTTTAGTTAGAAGCTCTGCTTTCTGCTGTTCCGTTCCCGAAAGCATATTCAAAATTTGCTCATCTTTCATGGAAGCAATTTGTTGCAGATCTATATCAGGTTTTTCATTCTGAGTTTTTTCCGAATGACCTAATGACTTTACATAAAATGCCAAGGCCCAAACTTCTTTATCTGAAAGCTGCGCAAAAGAAGGCATCGCAGTTCCAGGAACACCAAGGCGAATCGTATTAAAAAATTGAAAAGGCGAACTACCCATGACGAGTTCTTCAGAATGAAAATTTGCAGGCTTGGGATCAAGTCCTTTTCCGGCAGGCCCATCTCCAAAACCAATTGCCCCATGGCAAGTTGCACAGTTATTTGCGAAAAGAAGTTTCCCGTCACTGATGCGAGGAAAGTCGGCAGGAGCTATCGCAATTTTGGCAAGTTCAATCGCGCGAGCCTGAAGCCCCCGAGCTAATTTTGAAACTTCGTCTGGGTCTGCTTTGGATTTAATTTTCGTATTGAGATTTTCAATGTCCTTAATGAAATTAGCGTCCTGACTGAAATCCTGAATAACCTTTGCTGATTCCAGCGCCGTATCTGAAAACTCAACCTGCTCGTTGAATTCAGACTGACTAATAACCTTTCCATCTTTTACGGCTCCGCCATAGTCTTTCGCTAAGTAGTCAAGCAAGTGAACTACCATGGATGGGTTTTTGACTTCTGCGTGAGCGAAAAGACCAATAGTCATTACAAAAATTGCGATTAAATGGATTTTCATAGGAACCTCTTTCGGGACGTTAGTGAAAAATCACAAATGGTACCCTGCCGTCAATTCTTGGATTTCAGTGGCGCATTGTTGATAACGAAGTGATAATATACTTGCGCTTTTGTGCAACTGTTGATCTATTGTCATCATGCACTACGCCAGAATTTCGATTGAAGATGTCTTTCAAGCTCTTTCTGATTCCACTAGGGTCAGGATTATTAGGCTCCTAGCACAAAACAAAGGAGAGCTGTGCTCGTGCGAATTGGTCGATAGCCTCCAAGAGCCCGAATACAAGATTTCAAGGCATCTTAAGATTCTAAAATCTTCTGGATTAATCACGGCGGAACGAGACGGAAAGTGGATTTATCACCGTCTTATTAGAGGTGAAAAGTTCCTTAAATCATTGCATAGATCTATTTTGGAATTTCCCGACACTAGCGGCGCCTTCGAAAAGGATCAAGCTCGATTCCAGAAACGTATGCGGCTTAGAAAGTCGGGCCGTTGTCAGGTAGGACCACTGCTGGAGTCAAATAAAGTGACTTCTCAGATGGCAACCCTTTGAGTCCCGTATGAGACGATCCAGCTTCAGTGTTCCGAAAATGAACTGCCCCTCTGAAGAAAAGGCGATCAAGTTCGCTTTTGACGGAATCGGTCCGGTAAAGAAACTTACTTTTGATCTTTCAAAACGAAAACTAGAGATTCTGCACGAAAATTCGAAGGAAGAAGTGCTTTCTGTTCTGCTTCCTCTTGGCTTTGGGGCAAGTTTAATTGAAAGCCATGAAATCTCGGAAATGGAGGAAGTCGTTTTCGGTGCTACCGAAAATGATCGACAGGAGTTACAGGCCCTCAGAATTGTTTTTGCTATTAATGCACTAATGTTCGTAGTTGAACTTGGGTTCGGAATTTACGCTCAATCTACTGGCCTGATTTCAGATTCCTTGGATATGTTTGCGGATGCTGCTGTATTTGCAATGAGCTTATATGCCGTCGGTAAATCTATTACTCTTAAAAAGAAGGCCGCAAAAGTCAGTGGATACCTTCAGATGATCCTTGCACTTGGAGCCTTGTCTGAAGTTATTCGACAGGCCATTACAGGAAGCGAACCTCGCGCACTTATTATGATGGCTATAGCGGGAATTGCTCTTGTAGCTAATGCCGTTTGCATGTGGGTGCTTCATCGACATCGAAATGGTGAAGCTCACATGCAGGCCAGTTGGATTTTTCTATCTAATGATGTGATCGTGAATGCCGGAGTTATATTGGCCGGTGTATTGGTCAAACTTAGTTCGTCTGCATTGCCAGATCTGATTATTGGATTTATTGTGGCATCTATTGTTTTTTGGGGATCTCTTAGGATTTTAAAGGTTTCTAAGTCTTGAATAGCAATTTACGTTCCTGCAAAGAAACCGAGTAGCGCAACTGCAATAAAAAAAGAAAACCTGATAGCATTCCAAATGGCAATTCAGGTCCACAGCAGCCCTTTTCGAACTGGATTCCATTTTCAGAGGCATATTTTTGATACGCTAAAAACAAACCTAAAGACACGGATGTTGATAAAAGCCATTGGGCAAACATCACAATATTAGCATTCAGCCGGATCTTGGGTAGTTGCAGCTCAATAATTTCATTGATAATTTGCATCGAACTTGAAAGTGGTCTCATCACTTAATCGTGAAACTTGAAAATACCCTTGTCAATAAATGCGAGTCCGGTTGTACACCCTAATGGACCAAGATACGACCAGCTTCCATCATATTCATACCGCATCCAAAACGAATTTCTCCTTTTTCAAGTTTTCCAAGAGAAATTGATACAACCTTGTTAAGAGGAAGATCCATTTTGATATTCTTCGAGGGAACTTGAACTTGCTTTGCGCAGGTCGAATCGGTTTTTCGCGTTACCTTTAGCACCACGTCACTTCCAGGTTTAACGTCAATTGAATTTGGCTCAAATCCTTTTTCAGTCACCGACAATTCAACATTTTGACTTATGGATTTAGCTTCAGCGATCCCGCTCACTGTGAGCACCATCATAACGGCTGCGATAATTTGTTTTTTCATTTTGCCTCCTTGGGTTTCAGATTCATTTCTTTTTCTTTCCACATATAGAAAATAACTGGATAGATCAGCAGCTCCAAAAGGAAGGATGTGAAGAGTCCGCCGATCATGGGTGCCGCAATTCGTTTCATGACATCGGCTCCAGCACCAAAAGACCACATGATTGGAATGAGTCCCATGAAAAGCGCCATCACCGTCATCAATTTGGGGCGCACGCGATGGACCGCTCCTTCCATCACAGCATCGTGGAGATCTTTTGAAGTATTCATGGCGCCACGTTTTTCACGATCCGAATATGCAATATCCAGGTACATGAGCATGAAGACGCCTGTTTCAGCATCGAGGCCCAGAAGGGCAATCATCCCGACCCAAGCAGCGATGGAAAGGTTGTAATCAAGTGCCACCAGAAACCACACAGCTCCAATAAGTGAAAATGGAACGGCCAAAAGAATGATGGCTGTTTTAATCCAAGACTTCGTATTGAAGTGAAGAAGGAGAAGAATCAAGATGAGGGTCAGGGGAATCACGACCTTCAGTCGTTCTTTCACGCGCTCCATATTTTCAAATTGCCCGCTCCACGAGAGCGTCACTCCTGTTGGAAGTTTCACTTGATCACTCACAAGCTTCTTTGCTTTTTCGACAAAGCTTCCGATGTCAATTTTGCTTTGATCTATATCGACGTAAACATACCCAACAAGGGCTGCGTTCTCGTCGCGGATCATAGAAGCGCCTTCTGAAATTTTGACCTTGGCGATCTCTTTGAGAGGAATCTGCGCTCCAATTGGAGTTGAAATCAGAACACGTTCAATCGCCTCAATGTCTTGTCTAAAATCGGGAGCAAATCGAACTTGGATTGGATACCTCTCGCGTCCCAACAAAGCAGTTGAGACATTTTCCCCGCCAACCGCACCCATGGCTTGTTCTTGGGCTTGCTTTAAAGAGAGCCCATAAAACTTCAATTTTTCCCGATCAAAATTGACATCAAGAAAGTAACCGCTCGCGATTCTCTCGGCCACAACAGTCCTAGCACCTTGAGCGCTCTTTAATACAGACTCAACATCTCGCCCGACTTTCTCGATTTGTTTCAAGTCGGAGCCAAAAATTTTGACTCCGATAGGACTACGAATTCCTGTTGAAAGCATGTCGATGCGATTCTTAATTGGCATGGTCCAAATATTTGGCATTCCAAGAAAACTTAGTTTTTCATTCATCTCAGAAACCAAATCTTCTTCAGAAAGTGTCTCAGGCCAAATACGATTCAAAGGACTTTTCAAAATATCAGGTAAAGCTGAATACCAGCGTTCCTGTTTGCGCCATTCTGATTTAGGCTTAAGGACAATCGTGGTCTCAATCATTGAAAGAGGCGCCGTATCGGTTGAAGTGTCGGCGCGACCGGCTTTGCCAAAGACCGTTTCGACTTCAGGAAAGGATTTTAGGATCTGATCTTGGGTCGTTAAGACTCTTTGCGCTTCAGAGACAGAGAGTCCCGGCAGGGCTGTTGGCATATAAAGAAGACTGCCCTCGTGTAGAGTCGGCATAAATTCAGATCCGAGCATTGCGAATCCTGGAAAAATCGAAAGGACCAAAGTCACCGCAATCCCAAGCACTGTCTTTTTTCGTTGTAGAACCCAATGAAGGACAGGTTCATAGATGGCAAAGAGTCTGCGGCTGATAGGATGTTTATGTTCGGAGTAATACTTTCCCACAAGTACATGATTGCCGATTTTATTCAGCCAAGGAAAAGGACCCTTAAAATGATCGGCTCTGGCAAAGAGCATTCTCATCGCGGGATCAAGAGTGATGGCAAGAATGGCTGCAATCGCCATGGCAAGGTTCTTTGAAAGAGCAAGAGGCCTGAACAGACGCCCCTCTTGATCCACCAAAGTAAAAATCGGCAAAAAGGCCACGGCAATCACAAGAAGAGAAAAGAACACAGAAGGTCCAACTTCCATCAAGGCCTCAAGTCTCACTTTAAAGAAACTTTTCTTTCGGCCTCCCTCATCCCAATGCTGAATTTTCCGATACGCATTCTCGACTTCGACGATTGCGCCATCCACTAAAACGCCGATTGAGATCGCAATTCCAGCTAGAGACATAATGTTCGAGCTTTGTCCCATCAACACCAAAGGTATAAAACTTAAAGCAACGGCAATAGGGATGGTGACAATGGGAACAATCGCCGAAGGTATATGCCAAAGGAAAAGCAGAATCACGAGACTGACAATGATGAGTTCTTCGATCAGAGTTCCTTTGAGATTTTCAATCGCCCGATGAATCAGATCCGAGCGATCATAAACAGTCTGAATCCGAACTCCTTCAGGCAAAGACTTTTGTAAAACTTCAATTTTGTCTTTCACCCTTGAGATCACGGCAGGAGCATCTTCTCCCTGTCTCATCACAATAATTCCGCCGACGGCATCGCCCTGACCGTTAAAGTCCGTAATTCCTCTTCTCATCTCAGGCCCGAGAGTAACTTGGGCCAATTGCTTCACTAAAATGGGCGCACGGCTCTTCAAAGGATAGGTAACGACTGCATTTTCAATTTCTTCGACATTGGAAATAAGCCCTTGGGATCTGACCATCGCTTCAGTCCCAGAAACTTCGATTACTCTTCCACCGGTTTCTTGATTTACTCCTCGAACGGCTTCCATCACTTGTGAAAGTGAAACTTGGTAAAGCTGAAGCTTACGGGGATCAACCCGCACTTGAAACTGCTTGGTAAATCCACCAACACTTGCGACTTCAGAAACCCCCGGAACAGATTGAAGCTGATAGCGAAGTGTCCAATCCTGCAAAGACCGTAGATCGCCTGTGTTGAGCTTTCCTGACTCGTCGATCAATGCGTACTGGTAAATCCATCCCACACTGGTTGCATCAGGTCCTAGTTCAGTTTGAACTCCACTTGGCAATTGCGCAGATATACGGCTTAAGTATTCGACGACACGACTTCTAGCCCAGTAAAGATCGGTCCCATCTTCAAAGATCACATAAACGTAAGAATAGCCGTAATCAGAAAATCCTCTGACTGATTTAATTTTAGGAGCCCCAAGAAGAGAGGCCACTATCGGGTAGGTCACTTGTTTTTCGATGATCTCAGGAGAGCGATCCCATTTTGAATAAATGATGACCTGTGTGTCGGAAAGATCTGGAATGGCATCCAGCGGAATAGTTCGCATGGAGTAGACGCCAAAGCCAATCAGAACTGCTGTCGCTGCCAGTACCAAAAATCTGTTATGAGCTGAGAATTCAATGATTCTTTTAATCATTTTGAAGCTTTCCCAGGCATACACATCGCCATCGTAATATCCCAATGTTGATCTGCCGGACACTGAGGAGCCGAAACATTTCCACTCGAATCCGCTTTTTCAAAAGTTCCGCGAATCTTTGCCTCCGAGTCGATCAAGAAATTAGGGCCAGAGGAGATGACATCACCCTCTTTAAGCCCTGATAGAATCTGGTACTCTTGTCCTGCCTTTTGACCCAAGGATATGGTCATGGGTTTCAGTCCTTGCTTCTCCGTTATCAAATAGACAAGATCTCTTGTTCCAGCTCGAAGCACCGCCTGTTCAGGAACGGCAATTTGATTTTTTTCGACAGATTTAATTTCGCCGAAAAAGCCGCCATCAATAACGACTCGGCCCGAATGCTTGTTTAAAGTTCCAATCACTCGAACTGTACGGCTTGAAGGATCGACCAAAGTGTCTATTGAGCGAATCTTTCCTGCAAAAGTATCTTCACCACTTGAGTCAGATTTTCCGAAAAACTCTGACCCCACTCGCATTTTTTGCAGATCAGATTCATAGACCTGAAAGGCGATCTCTTGATTTGAAATCCATCGACCGGCGACAGGAAACGCAAATGTCAGATCTTTTTTAACTACGGTGTATTTTCCAAGACCAGCAAGTTGAAGCTCACGGTCTGAAACTAGAATCTCGTTTTCACTTTTGGTTTCAGATTTGGCTTTTCGTTCTCCAGAAACTTTAACCAAAGCCATACCGCAGATCGGGCACTTTCCAGGTTTGTGCTCATGGACCTGTGGGTGCATAGGACAAGTGTAATAGCCTTGTTGATCTTCATGAGCCACATTTGAAGAGTCTTGGTTCTTAGCTGTTTCTACTTTTTTTGTGCATCCACTAAGACCAATGAGAAGAATTAATGCAATTCCTAAGAACGTGCTTTTCATCGTGTAACTCCTTCCCCTGAATTCTGCGCGCCAAGTTTGAGGAGTTCTCTTAAGTTCTTTTCAAATTCGAGTCTCAAATCTATCGCTTTTATTTTAAGATCCAAAAGCCCCAGCATAACGGATTTATGTTGGTCGAGTCCTTCCATCGTTCTTGTCGATAAATTGCGGACCAGTTTCATCCTCTTTTCGGCACGCGGAATGAGAGACTCTTTGAGATTTTTTAACTGCACTTGGTTGATTTCGAGCTTTTTTGTGAAGCTAGAGACTCTTGTTTCAAGGTCTACTTTTGTTTTCTTAAGTTCGGCCTCGGCCTTAGCTCTCATGGCGGTAGCTTCCGCCACCTCTGCTTTTGGTTGCCAGAAAAATACAAAGGGAAGACTAATTCCCACCATTAGTTCTTGGCTCTGAGGAGACGTTTCATTTCCACTATAAGAACGAAGCCGCAGGAAAAAATCTGGCAAGTAAGATTGTTTTTGAAAATCTTCACGTGCACTCAGGGCTTCGAGTTCCTTTTCTTTAACTTGCAAAGCTGGGTTTGAAGCGGAATTCTCGATCTCAATCTTAAGAGTTGGCGGTTCTACAGGAACAATATCGTTACTATTCAAATCCGGCGCATAACTGCGTAGTGCCGCTCGGGCCGTCACCAATTCCGATTCCATTGAGAGAACGTCGTTCTCAAGAAGATCTCGGTCTGATTCGACTTCTAGAAGATGTGCTTTTGCTGACGTGTCGGACCATGAAGAAGATTGGGTGACTTTGACGTGCCCCTTGAGCCACGCCAATTTTTCCCTTTGAATTTCTAGCTTTGAATACGCGCTCCAGAAATCGAGATACGCCACTCTGGCATCAGCAAGAACAATCATCCTCTGAAGCTTACTCATTTCCTTTTGGGAATCAGATTCAAGATTTCTTGCCTCTTTATCTTTTGAAAGCTTCGTTGGAAATGGGATCTCTTGGGAAATTTCATATCCGCGATTTGTGCCGCTTCCGTCCTTCATCTGCATATAACCGACCATAGGAGGGCTGAGCCGAATACCACTGGCTCGTGCTTGCACGGCCTCCACCTTGGCCTTTTCAACCGATAAATCGGGGCTCTGGGCTTCGACTAAATCAAGGTATTCAGTCAACGAAAGAGCTTTTCCGTCCGCGAAGGACAGGCCAGGAAGTCCTAAAACAAGTAAAACTATGATGCTTAAAACTCTGCTCATCACCCCTAATACGACGGACATTTGAGTTTTGTGACAACGAATCTTAATTCGTTGAAATGACTTGGTTTTTGACCTTTTTTTCAAGAGCTGTCACAATTTAGCTTCAAGCCTCGTATTAGGCTGTTAGGGACATATGGCGAAGAGCGATTTAAAGGAAAAGTCTGATGAAGACTTAATGGAGATGTACAAAGTGGGTGACGCGATCGCATTTGAGGTTCTATTTGAGAGGCATTCGGGCCTTGTGTTCGGATATCTCAAAAAGAGACTCTCAAAAGCTAAGAGCGCTCAAGACTTGCTTCAAGAAGTCTTCCTTAAACTTCATCGGTCCAGGCATCAATATGATCGAACCTTGCCATTTTCTCCGTGGTTATTTTCCATTGCTCGTTCCGTATGGCTCGACTGCGTGAAGAAGAAAAATATCGAACACGTAACCGAGCCTGACGTGATTGAGGAAATGGCGAACCCCGAACAGACGATGGAGGCCGTGACATCTGGGCTTGATATAGAAGTTCTAAATCAACTTCCGGCAACTCAAAAGGAAGCCGTCAGCTTAAGAGTGATAGACGACGCTACTTTTGATGAGATTGCGCTCAAGCTTTCAACGTCTCCAGAAAATGCCCGCAAACTTGTTAGTCGTGGTCTTAAAAAACTACGAGACATCTTAGGGCCTAGAGAGGAGTAGCACGATGAAAACAGATAAAGACACTTGGCTTAAAGAGTACACAGAGTTCGTGAAATCGGACGGTGCCGCTGTACCATCGGAAATTTTTAAAAGTCTGAAGAGCAAATTGTTTCCTAATCCTTGGATGGTTTTTGGAAAGATCATTGGCATTCACAGTGTTGTCGGGTTTCTTTCCTTGGGTATTTGCAATCAGTTTGGCTTAAATCCTTTTGGCACTGAACACTCTTTGATGAATTGGTTCATGCAAGTTGGAGGTCACAATTTCTGTATGGTGGCGTGTGGAATTTTCTTTATGACCACAACCTACCTAATCGCAAACGTGATGTTAAACTTAGAAGAACTTGAAACGATTAGACGCTACGAGTGGCTTCAAACAGGAGTGTTGGGATTAGCTTCACTCGCGGCATTTTATTTCTTTGGTGCGGAGTTAGTGGCCACTTTTGCGGGCCTTTGGATTTTGGGCGCATTCATCGGTGCATTTGCAGCAATCGAAGGTAGCTATCGTCTTCGCAGGCAATGGGCCGCCTAAAAAAATACAAATAGGAAATGTCACAACCCATGATCTCTCCTCGTAATTAGTAGTGTAAGCAGACGAGATCTGCTCAAACAAAAAGGAGAGACCATGAAAACCGTATTACTCGCGATCTTAGGATTACTCGCACTCACTGCTTGTGCCAGCACAGCCAAATATTCAAATGGCGACAGCACATCACAAGGCGTGAAAGTAGCCTTGGGATCAGCTGATGGCATTAAAGCCGGTGACAAGCTCAAAGCTCTAGAAAAAGACTGCACATTCGACGGACGATCAAAAGGCTGCCACTACACAACAGTAGGTTATCTAACAGTTGAAAAAGTGGATGGAGAAAAGTCATTGGTTGCTAAACCTGACTCTGACTTGAAATTGAGCGAAAATATCTATTTCGAAAAGTTCAGTTCTTGCCCCGAGAAACGTACAAAATCCGACAAGGGTTGTTAACTTGATTTTCTGATAGGACCTCTTGTCATTGATTGGCGGGGGTCCTCTTTCTCAACTACTGACAGCTTAAAGGCTCAAAGAATCGGTGCGCGATCCAGTCCAATGTCCTGAACTGATCCGACTTTGGACATTTTTCGAAACAGTTTTCAATCTGAGAATACTTGCTCCGATAAGCGGTCATGAGAAAGATCGCCTTACTAACTTTGATTCTTTTTGTGTGTGGTTGTTCGCAATCAAACTTTGAAGTCGCTCAGCTGAGTTCAACTGATAAAGACCACGTGGGTGAAGAGCCGGTAGGCTTACCTAACGATATACCTGCCGTTCCTGAGATTTCCGACACAAGGTCAAACTCTGAATCTGGCGACTTTTCTTTGAGTAAAAACTCAATAAAGTTGGCCCATGGACCGGCCCAAGTCTGGAATGGATGCGACTCAAATGCAGCAGTCATGGGCGGTTATGATAGTGATACTGTCTGCGGTAAAGGATACTTTCATCCTTTGTTTGCTAAACACCTGAATAAGTATTTTTTTAGTTGTGTCGAAGATTCTGCGAAAGCAGCGAACTTGCCTGTGCCAGTGCAAATTTTCGTAAGACACCTGGGAACATACGCAAACCGAAACGGGAGAGGATCTGATACTCTGAGCATGCACGCTTACGCTCGGGCTCTCGATATTGCTCAGTTTAACTTGCTTGATCAGAACGGCCGCGTGACAAAGATAAGCAACGAAATGAAAAACTACAAAGGGTCTACAGCTGTCTTCTATGATAATTTTAGACAATGCTGGAAATCTTCTCTTCCAACAACCTGTGTTCCTGGGAAAAAGGAATTCAACGGTTCAATCGGCCATCCTCTTTCTGCTATGGGCGGCAATAGTTTGCACACTCGGCACATCCATCTTTCATTTCCTTTTTGCGCCGAATAATCCACGCGTTGGAAGTGTTTCACAGATGTCATGAGAGAGATTCTTGCTTATCAAGATCAGTTCATTTTTTTTCAGTCATCGCTTCAAGTTTGTCTTTTTCTTGTCCTTGTTTTTGAGCTGCCTGCAAAGCAAATTGTTTCACTTTTTCGTTTTTCATTTCAGGAGACATTTGCTCAACCATGCTGATTCCATCTTGATGATGCTTAGCCATCATCTCTGAAAATGCCATGTCGAACGCGTGTCCTTTTGAAGTTTCTAAGCTCTTCATATCCATTTTCGGCATTTCCAAAGAGGTTTTTGGTGCTGAGGAGAAAAACTCTTTGCGCCATGACTTCATTTGATCAATTTCTTTTGATTGATCCTTTACCATTTTTTGAGCCATTTTTTTAAGTTCTGGATTTTCGGCCTTCTTCTCAGCCATTTTTGCCATCTTAATCGCGTCCATGTGGTGCTCACTGAACTGATCCAGGAATTTTGCATCCATAGGAACTGAAGTTTGAGCAAACGCTGAAAAACAGAAAAACACCAGTGTTGCAATAATTGATTTCATAAACCCTCCTTAAAGAGTTGAATTAATTTTTACTTTTAAAGCCGATTAAGAATTGCCTTCATTTGGTCAACTTCTTTCTGTTGGCCTTGCATGATCGTACTACAAAGATTTTTAATTTCTTCATCTATGATGTTTGCCTCTTTGCACATGAGAATCGCGCCCGCATGGTGCGGAATCATGGATCGTAGAAACTGTTTATCTCCGACGCCTGATTGAAAACGAATCAAAGAGAAAAACAGGAGACCTGCAAAAACGCTTGCGAGTATAATCACCATGTTCTTCTTTTTGTTTGGATACATCATCTTCATCACGAGCATTTCGATGAAAACCATAGGTGCGGTCATTAGTGCCGCCATATAAACTTGATTGAAGCTGTTGTAGACATTTTCAAAGCGATCAACCATCGCGTACATAAGGATATACATCGAAATAAATGAAAGTATTGTCATTATCGCTAGATGCTTGTAGTGCATGTTGCCGTGCCCAGTGTGATCCATGTCTTTGCCGTGCATAGCAACTCCCTATTTAACTCTTAAAAAAATAGATTCAGGGAATAATTCCCCAAAAAATCCGGTATTCCCGATCTTTAACTATCTTAAGCAAATTTAGAGCCAAGTATTGAAATTAATGAATTAAAATCTGCGGTGCTGCCCGTAAAAAATTAAAACTGATATTCTAAGCCAGCGCCGATACTATTTCTCGTAAACATGAAACCGGCGGCCCAGGACCAAGTAGAAGAATACATAAGTGAGGATTCAATTTCGAGTTCGGATTCTCCACCTTGATCACCCGGTCGCCAAGTTAGTTCAACATCTGAGAGTATATTTGTTGTCCACTGAAACTTTCTATTTACATCTAAGCGAAACTGACCTTTGTGATTAATTAGAAGGTTGGTCTCAAATAGGAATGGTAGTGTGTGTCCGATTCCCGTAACCCCATAATATTTTGAGCCGTAACTAGTTCCGCCCAACACAAGATTAGTCCAATTACTTATCCATCTGCGATACAGTAAATCTCCTTCGGCTTCCCATTTTTTTTCGAAAGAAAAATTCTTACCCTCGATATTTGCCCCTTCAATCCTTGCTTCAACTTGGTTCCAACTCTGCGAAACCCTAAAGGCACCTTGCGCGTGATTAGACGAAAGTTCTAGCTTTCCCTTGGTATACCAAGGGTCAACGCGGTGATGATCCATTTTCTCGTGAGCAATGATTTCAGGAGGTGAAGTGAAGTTTGAGTATTTCACAACTTTCGCCATCCCTGCGTCCATATGATAAAGATTGTGACAATGTAGCATCCACTGTCCGGGCTCATCCGAATAAAAAACAATGGTTCTTGATGACATTGGGAGAATATCTACTGTGTGTTTAAGAGGAGAGAAATCGCCATTTTCATTTAAAACTCGAAAAAAATGTCCATGAAGGTGCATCGGGTGATGCATCATACTGTTATTTTGATAAGTAATGCGAACGACCTCGTTTGGGTTAATAAGAATAGTTCGATCCTCCATTATTGTTTTCCCATTGATAAGCCAGACGTAACGTCGCATATCTCCGTCTAGAACTAATTTTAGTTCATGAAATTTTGCATTTTTCGGTAAACTCATAGGATTTAGCGCCTTTAAACTATCAACATTCAGTAATTCAACAGCGGCGTCGTTACTAATTTTTTTATCTTCAGCAGGTTTCGTAGAATGATTCATGCCTGGCATGTTGTCCATTTCACTATCAGTTTCCATGGTGTGACTAGATTTTGCTTTCGATTTTGATTCACTTTCGTGTTTCAAATTTCGGTCTTTACCATTCATATTCATATTTGAATGATCTACTTCTTTTGTTTTAGCCGACTCTTCTTTCGCCATTGAAGAATGATCCATCCCTGACATTCCTGAATGTTCCATCACGGAGTACAAATCGGGCTTTTCAACATCGGGCGAAAAGATTTTTTTTCCCATACCAATCCATCCCGACGAAAAACCGGTTCCATCTTGTGCTGTGGCACGCAGCTCATAATTGCCATGATCCGGCACTTGAAAAAGGATGTCATAAGTTTCAGCCATTCCCATGAGAACTTGCTTTGCGCTTATGGGCTCCACGTCAATACCATCGGCCGAAATAATTTTCATAGGAAGTCCACCTAGAGAAACCCGAAAATAAGTAGAAGAAGCCGCATTCACTATTCTGATTCGAATCTTCTCTCCTGGATGAGCTTCTAGAAGTTGAACATCAGGCTTGCCGTTAACTAGAAACGCATCATACCCGACATCTGAGAGATCCATGCCCCCCATGCGTGACCACTCATTCCGAAATTGATTTTTTAGTTTTCCGGACTCAATAGCTCCAAAGTAAGAGCGCATCGTACCTTTTTTAAAGGTATAGTAATCTCCATCTTTTTTTAGATTTCTCAGAATTTGATCCGCATTTTCATCAGACCAATCACTCAAAACAGCCACTACTTCTTTGTCGGCTTTAATGGTTTCTTTTTTAGGGTGAATGACAATCGCACCATAAACGCCCTTTTGCTCTTGGAGCATTGTGTGCGAGTGATACCAATAGGTTCCATTTTGTCGAATCTTAAACTTAAAAGTTCGTGACTGACCACGATAAATGGGAGGGGTATTTACAAAAGGAACCCCATCTTCTAAGGGTGGTAGCAAAATACCGTGCCAGTGAATCGAAACATCTTCGCCCGTAGGTATACTATTTTTTACCGTAATTTCGGCGTCATCACCTTCGGTAAATTCAAGTGTCGGCGCCGGTATTCCTCCATTTACAAGTAAGGAAAAATCAACTTCCTTTTTTCCGGTGATGTTAACTGGAGATTGAGTCACATTTAATTCATAACGAACCACTTTAGCAGTTGCCTGCTGACAAAACAAAAATACGAGAATTTTTAAACTAAAGATTAGAGCTCTCAAAAAAACCTCCCCAAGAATTCACGATTTATGACTCCAAGCGAAGATCTAACGATGAGACACTTGAAACATTTTTATAAATATACATTAAGCATTAGCCAGCCGAAATCGGTAGCTTCCTGCGTATAAGACTTTTCCTTTCCTACGAAAAGCATCAAATCAAAATGTGGGTAAGGAAGCCATTGAGCACCGATGCCATAAGAATCAAACTGAGAGTTTCGATCTGAATTATCTAAGTAAGAGCGATCAAATTGAATAAACGGAGTAAGACCCTTTACAGCTTCATAGCCAAGCCTTGAGAAGGTGGCATAGCCTCTTTGATGACTAGAATCAGTTTTAAGAGTTTTATCTTGAAGAAAAAATTCCGAATTCAAAAACAGCTTTTCGGTAATACTGATGGTCGCGTAGGGACCAAAAACAATTCTATCGAAGTCGCTTTGTCGCCCTTGATAGGCACTTAAGCCAAGCCTTGAATTGCTCTTCCAAAAGTAACTTGAATTGAGAGAAACGCCTTGATCTTTTTTAACCGATTTTTCCTCTGGCGAATTTGAAATTAAAGTCAGTGTTTGATTGAACGACTCGCCGATGTAATTCATCTCTAAATTATAGGATTCAGATCCCTGATCCCATCCTAGTCCTCTGCGAGTGGCTGTAACATGATCCGGTCCATTTAAACCAAACGACTGCATGAATTTTCCGATACGGCCGACGACTTGATCAGTGAAGCGGTAAAGTGCGTAATGCCTACGAGAGAAGAACTCTTTTAAGTCCTGAGAGGCATCATTTGCCCGATACCCAAAAGTTGAGATGATTGCAAATTTCTCCAAATCAGCGCCGACTTCATAGTCCGCCTGCATCGGTACAAACTTGGCTTTTTCAACTTTTGGAGTGTTCCTATACGTTTGAACGCCGCGAAGAAAAATCTGCTGCCTTAACCATTGAATCTTTGATTCATCTTCTGGGTTCGAAAATAGGAATCCTGAGATTTTTGTCGAACCCCAGGTGCTCATCAATTCGTTAGAAAGTGACCGGCCGTATGGGGTTAATGCCCCGCCGCCAGAGGGAGAGACATGACAAGCAGTACATGAGAAGTACCCATGTCTGACATTTTCTGGAAAAGCCCAAACACTTACTGAAACAAAAAATAGCGAAGCAAAAGCCAAAAATCTCATTACTGTTTCACAAGATTTAGATTCATCCTTGTTTTTACAGTAACCTCATCTGCGACTTTGATTCCCAGGTAAGAGGGAATGTCGATTTTGAAATCAGAAACAAGAACTTTAAATTCGGTCGAAACAGATGGGGAGTCTTTTTTAGTGTCAATCTCAGCTGTTCCCTTAACTGGCTTTTCAACTCCGTGGAGTGTCAATTTTCCTTCAAACGGAACTCCAGAATAAACCTTCTTCTCAGCCAAAAAATTCTCCGGCAATTCAATTTTCTCCACTTCAAGAGAAGCTTCGGAAAACTTTGCTGTTTCGAGATACTTCTCTTTCATGTGTTGGTCACGCATTGGAATACCCGTTGTGAATTCATCAAGCTTGACCTTAAAGCGACCTTTAATTTGGTTTTTTTCAAGTTCTAAGTTTCCGACTAATTTTCCGCCAGTGCCGTTGATTTTGAGAAGACTCGGCTTGCCGACAGCGAAAAACTCAACCTCAGAGGTTTGTTTTGCTAGATCGACTTGTACCGCCGCCCAAGTTGTTGGAATTAAAAAAATAAGAAGTTTAAGCATTTTTCCCCCTCTACTTCACAATGATTTCGCCAGTTGATACTTGGCTCGCGTGATGAACTCCACAAGTGAAGCTATATGTGCCAGCATTTTCGAATTTTAGAACTTGAGTCGTTCTTGCGTTTGAATCAGCCATAATATCAATGCCAAGTTCCGGTGAATCTAACTTAAACATCTTGGATGCGGCCTTAAGAGCAATCTCAATTGTTTGTCCCTCTTTGGCTTCAAACTTAAGCGGTGAGCATGACCCATCTTCCTGGCCTGTAATTTCAAAAGTGGCGTCAGGAATACGAACAAGATCAATTACTCGTTCTTTTTGCCAATGAGTTGCAATGTCGAAAGCTGTTTGTCCTTTTTTGTTTTTCAGTCGTCGATCAGGTCTTGCTTCCAAGATGTCTTTCACAGACCAATCATCACCGTTGTAAGCGGCCCACATGAGTGGAGTCATTCCTCCGCTATCTTGAAAATCAAAATTAGCTTCAGCTGCTACGAATGTACCATAGACATCTCTTAGACCTGTCTTAGCTGCTTTTAAAAGTGCCGTTTCGTTTTTCGCTGGATCTACGATGTCAACAAAGGCGCCTTCTGAAACCAGACGATCAACAATTTGAGGAACATCACTCAAAGAGTGCGCCGCTGGGTTTTGATTATTTCCGCAATACTGATCCATTGTATAAAGCAAAGGTGTGCAACCGTACTTATCCGTGAAATTCACGTCAGCACCGCAGGCCAAAGCAAAATTGACGGCTCTGAGTGTTTGGTAAAATCGACCCTCTCTTAAAACGTCAACGAGTGATTGTGATGGGTTTTTCCCACACGAAGGTGCTTGAGGAATTTGCCCTGTGATTTTACAATCAAGCTCGGTATCTTTAAAATAAAGTCCATAAGTGAACCTATTTCTTTTAATAACCCCATTTTCGACCAAAAAATCTAAATATGTACCCCCAAAACGATCTCCGTAGCGAAGGGTGTTTGGCGTTGGATAGTAAACATCATTCAAAAACAAACCGTGAGTACTTGAACTCATCGAAGAGATAAAGCGAATTTCTCCTTTTTCTTTTTGCGGATTGAGCGTCAGTACAACCTTAGTTTTTTGATCGGCATCTGTAAATCCACTGCAAGAAACAACTTCTGCTTTTGCAGCTAAACTTACGGCCAACGTCAGAATGGAAAGTGCTATCGTTTTCATTTTTCCCCCAATTTAATAATTAATTTAATTCGCCCCATTCATGATCCATTCGCGGATCACCTGGATGACTTCAGGTTTAAGGGCAGAATATCCCTCTTTTGCTGGCGGCATTCGTTTGTCATCTTTTCTCTCTAGAGCAATAATAAGTCCTGATTCATCGGCATTGCCCGGAAGAACTAGTTCCAATGGCGAGTTCAACAAAGACTCCCTATCGAGACCGACTTTATTTCCAGTGCCAGCCGGATTGTGGCAGGTGATGCACTTCGGTTCAATAATGTGGCTACGGATAGAATCATAAGTAGCGATAAGTGGTTCTTCTTCAGGTGGTGGCGCGGCACTGTCTAAAGGCGCTCCAATTTTGATCCAGTTCCAGAGAAGGCGCTTCTCTTCTGAAGTCAGCGAGCCTCTTTTTGGCATCGTTTGTTCTACAAATACCGTATTTTGGATTTTAGAAAGACTAGCTTTCACTGAATCGTAAGACTCAAGGTTCACATTACCCGAACTGCCATGACAGCTCGTGCACTTTGCTTCAAAAATTTTTGAGCTGATGAATTTGTAATTCATCATCGTGGCCTTTTCTTCAGGATTCACTTCGCCAAAATTTTGAACAGTGTCCGCGCTCTCTTTGAGCCGAGTGTAATTGCAGGAACTGATGAGTCCTGCAATTAAGATCAAACTAAGAGCGCGGGAACTTTCTAAAATTAGTGGGAAATATGTGGAAAACTAGTTTTATATAATTTCAAATTTTACTTAAAGTAAGATTTTAAGTTTTAAAAGGTCC
>WBZM01000586.1_pt1 | contig 48104 bp, 46 predicted proteins | sample 5204271 | NCBI WGS metagenome assembly WBZM01 (sample SAMN12344346, study PRJNA552823) | activated sludge metagenome | biome: Activated sludge suspended growth; feature: Nitrification reactor; material: Wastewater; isolation source: activated sludge from nitrification reactor of wastewater... | reverse complement strand
CTCCGGGCTGGAGGCGATCACGAGCACGAACGAGGCCACCAGCACCGCGCCGCTGAGCAGGAACATGCGGCCGTTCACACCGCCGAGGAAGAGCACGCCCATCGAGATCAGCGCGATCACCATGAACGCGCCCATGTCGGGCTCGCGCAGCAGCAGCACGCCGGTGAAGCCCAGCGCCACCGCCATCGGCCAGACCGCGCGCAGGAAGTCTTCCTTCACGTCCATCTTGCGCGTCATGTAACTGGCGGCGTACAGGCACATCGCCACCTTGGCCAGTTCGCTCGGCTGGAAGTTGATGATCCCGAGCGGGATCCAGCGCCGCGAGTTGTTCACCACCTTGCCGATGAAGGGCACGAGCACCAGCACCAGCAGCACCAGCGCGAGCACGAAGACCCAGGGCGCCGCCTTCTCCCAGGTGGCCACCGGAATCTGCACGACGATCAGCGCGGCCAGCAGCGCCAGGCCGATCTGCAGCGCGTGGCGGGTCAGGAAGTGCGTGTGGGCGTAGCGTGCGAACTTCGGGCTGTCGGGCAGCGCGACCGAGGCGCTGTAGACCATCACCAGGCCGAGCGCGAGCAGGCCCACCACCACCCAGACCAGCGCCTGGTCGAAGGCCATCAGGCGCGGCGGCTGACCACTGCCGACGCTGATCCAGTCGCGCACGGGGATGGCTGCAGCCGAGCCACCTTTCTCGCCGCGCGCGAACAGACCGGCCAGGCGCGTGCGCCAGGCCTCGAATCCGAACCGGGCCAGCGCGCTCACGACGCCATCTCCCCGCGGTCGGCCGCCAGCGCCTGCACCGTGGCGACGAACACCTCGGCGCGGTGGGCGTAGTTGCGGAACATGTCGAGGCTGGCGCAGGCCGGGCTGAGCAGCACCGCGTCACCCGCATGCGCGCGCTCGAAGCACCAGCGCACCGCCGCCTCCAGCGTGTCGTGGCGTTGCATCGGCAGCGCGAGGCCGGCCAGCGCCGCCTCGATGCGCTCGGCGTCGCGGCCGAGCGTGGCCACGGCGCGCGCATGGCGCTCGATCGGCGCGCGAAGCGGCGCGAAGTCCTGGCCCTTGCCGTCGCCGCCGAGGATGATCACCAGCTTCGCCGGCGCCTTGTCGGCGCCCAGGCCGTCGAGTGCGGCGACGGTGGCGCCGACGTTGGTGCCCTTGCTGTCATCGAAGGCATCGACGCCGTCGAGGGTGGCCACATATTCCACGCGATGCGGCTCGCCGGTGTATTCGCGCAGGCCGTGCAGCATCGGCGCGAGCGGGCAGCCGATCGCGGTGGCGAGCGCCAGCGCGGCCAGTGCGTTGGCGGCGTTGTGGCGGCCGCGCACACGCAGCGCATCCGCCGGCATCAGTCGCTGGATGTGCAGTTCCTCATCGACGTCGCCCTTGCGGTGCTTGATCGTCTCGTCGGCTTCCATCGCACGCACCAGCCAGGCCATGCCGTTCTCGGTGCGGATGCCGAAGTCGCCCGGACGCGTGGGCTCGCCCACGCCGAAACGCAGCACGTGGCGCTCGATCGGCTTCGCGCCGCGGCCCTTGACCGGGATCGGCTCGGGCACCAGCTTCTCCACCGCGGCGTCGTCGCGGTTGATGACCATCACCGCTTCCTTGCCGAACACCCGTGCCTTGGCCGCGACGTAGGCGGCCATCGTCCCGTGCCAGTCGAGGTGGTCTTCGGTGATGTTGAGCACCGTGGCGGCATCGGGCTCGAAGCCCTTGGCCTCGTCGAGCTGGAAACTGGAAAGCTCGAGCACCCAGACGTCGGGCAAGGGCTGCGGCTCCTGCTCGCGCGCCGCGGCGTCGAGCGCCTCGGCGAGCGTCTGCAGCATGGTCGGGCCGATGTTGCCGGCCATCGCCACGCGCTTGCCAGCGCGCTCGACCAGCAGCGCCGTCATGGCGGTCGTCGTGGTCTTGCCGTTGGTGCCGGTGATGGCCAGCAGCCTCGGCGCGTAGCCGCGTGCTTCCTTGAGGTCGGCCAGCGCACGCGCGAACAGCTCGAGCTCGCCCTGCACCAGGATGCCGGTGTCGGCCGCCCGTGCGAGCGGGCCGGCGATGCGCGCGTCGGTGGGCGCGAGCCCCGGGCTCTTGAGCACCAGCTTCACGCCGGCGAAGGCCTCGTCGGTCAGCGCGCCGCGCAGGCGCCGGGCCTGCGGCAGCGACTCGGCCAGCACAGCATCCTGCGGCGCGGCCTCGCGCGAATCCCACACGCGCACGCGCGCGCCGTGGCGGGCGCACCAGCGTGCCATCGCCAGCCCCGAGTCGCCGAGGCCGAGCACGAGCACGTCGATGTCGTTCAGGTAGTTCATCAACGGAGCTTCAGACTCGCCAGCCCGATCAGGCACAGCAGCATGGTGATGATCCAGAAGCGCACGACGACCTGCGTCTCCTTCCACCCCGACTTCTCGAAGTGGTGGTGCAGCGGCGCCATCAGCAGGATGCGGCGGCCTTCGCCGTACTTCTTCTTCGTGTACTTGAACCAGCTCACCTGGGCCATCACCGAGAGCGCCTCCAGCACGAAGACGCCGCCCATGATCCCCAGCACGATCTCCTGGCGCGTGATCACGGCGATGGTGCCCAGCGCGCCGCCGAGCGCGAGCGCGCCCACGTCGCCCATGAACACCTGCGCCGGGTAGGCGTTGAACCAGAGGAACGCCAAGCCAGCGCCGGCCATCGCGGCGCAGAAGATCAGCAGCTCGCCGGCGCCCGGGATGTGCGGGATCAGCAGGTAGCGGCTGAACACCGCGTTTCCGGTGACGTAGGCGAACACGCCGAGCGCCGAGCCCACCATCACCACCGGCATGATCGCCAGGCCGTCGAGGCCGTCGGTGAGGTTGACCGCATTGCTCGCGCCGACGATCACGAAGTAGGTCAGCGCGATGAAGCCGAACACGCCGAGCGGGTAGCTCACCGTCTTGAAGAAGGGCACGATCAGGTCGGCCTTGGGCGGAAGGTCGGTGGAGAAGCCGCTCTGCACCCAGCGCAGGAACAGCTCGAGCACGCGCAGGTTGGAGGTCTCCGACACGCTGAACGCCAGGTACAGCGCGGCCAGCAGCCCGATGACCGACTGCCAGAAGTACTTCTCGCCGGAGCGCATGCCCTCGGGGTTCTTCTGCACGACCTTGCGCCAGTCGTCGACCCAGCCGATCGCGCCGAAGCCCATAGTCACGATCATCACGATCCAGACGAAGCGGTTGCTCCAGTCGAACCACAGCAGTGTCGAGACGCCGATGCCGATCAGGATCAGCACGCCGCCCATCGTCGGTGTGCCGCTCTTGGCCAGGTGCTCCTGCACGCCGTACTCGCGGATCGGCTGGCCGATCTTCAGTTCGGCGAGCTTGCGGATCACCCAGGGGCCGAACGCGAGGCCGATCAGCAGCGCGGTCAGCGCTGCCATCACCGCGCGGAAGGTGAGGTACTGGAAGACGCGGAAGATGCCGAAGTCCGGCGAGAGCGTCTGCAGCCATTGGGCGAGGCTAAGCAGCATGCGCGCCTCCTTCCTGGAGCGCCGCGACGACGCGCTCCATCTTCATGAAGCGCGAGCCCTTGACGACGATGGCCGCGGCCTCGGGGCCTTGCGCGAGTGCGGCGATCAGCGCCTCGACGCTCGCGAAGTGGCGTGCGCCGGGGAAAGCCTGCGACGCGTGCTGCATCAGCTCGCCCGCGCACCACAGCGCCTCGATGCCGCGCTGCTTCGCATAGGCGCCGACCTCGGCGTGGAAGGCCGGGCCCTGGTCGCCCACCTCGCCCATGTCGCCGAGCAGCAGCCAGCGCGGGCCGGGCAGCGCGGCGAGCACGTCGATCGCGGCGCGCACCGAGTCGGGGTTGGCGTTGTAGGTGTCGTCCACCAGCGTGACCGGCCGGCCGCCACGCTGCAGCGCCTTGAGCTGCGAGCGGCCCTTGACCGGCTGGAAGCCCTCGAGCCCACGCACCACGGATTCCAGCGGGCAGCCGGCGGCGAGCACGCTGGCCGTGGCCGCGAGTGCATTGCGCACGTTGTGCGCGCCGGCCACGTGCAGCGCGAAGCCCGCGGCGCCGGCCGGCGTGTTCATCTGCACCGCCCAGTGGTCGGCCTGCCAGTCGGCGCTCCCGGTGACTTCGGCCTCGCCCCCGGTGGCGAAGCGCATCAGCCGCCGCGTGCCGGCGAGTTCGCGCCACAGCGGCGCGTGCGCGGCATCGTCGGCCGGGAACACGGCGACTCCGTCGGCCGGCAGCGCGGCGAACACGCTGCCGTTCTCGCGCGCCACCGCCTCGACGCTGGCCATGAATTCCTGGTGCTCGCGCTGCGCGTTGTTGACCAGCGCCACCGTGGGCGCGGTGATCGTCGCCAGTTGCGCGATCTCGCCCGGGTGGTTCATGCCGAGCTCGACCACCGCAGCGCGGTGATGCGCTCGCAGGCGCAGCAGCGTCATCGGCACGCCGATGTGGTTGTTCAGGTTGCCCTCGGTGGCAAGCGCTGCCTCGCCCTGCCAGGCGCGCAGGATGGCCGCGATCATCTGCGTGACGGTGGTCTTGCCGTTGCTGCCGGTCACCGCGATCAGCGGCAGCGTGTGCTGTGCGCGCCAGGCGCCACCGAGCGCGAGCAGGGCGGCGCCGCTGTCGGCCACTTCCAGGCCAGCGAGACCAGCCTGTTCCAGACCCCTCTCGGCCAGCGCCGCCACCGCACCGCCGACCTTGGCCTGCGGCAGGAAATCGTGCGCATCGAAGCGCTCGCCGCGCAGCGCCACGAAGAAGTCGCCCGCGCGCAGGCTGCGCGTGTCGGTGTGCACGCGCTCGAGGGCGATCGATGCGTCGCCCACCAGGCACGAGCCGGGCAGCAGCGCGTGCAGTTGCCGGAGCGTGGCCATGCTCATGCGCGCGCCTCCAGCGCGCGGCGCGCTTCGTCGAGGTCGGAGAACGGCAGCTTGGTGCCGGCGATCTCCTGGTAATCCTCGTGGCCCTTGCCGGCCAGCAGGATCACGTCGTCCGCCGCCGCCTCGCGCACGCTGGCCGCGATCGCGCTGCGGCGATCCTCGATGACCTGCACGCCGCTGGCCTCGCCCACGAGACCGGCGCGGATCTGCGCAAGGATGGCCGCCGGCGCCTCGTGGCGCGGGTTGTCGCTGGTGAGCACCACGCGGTCGGCGAGGCGCTGCGCGATCGCGCCCATCAACGGCCGCTTGGCGGTGTCGCGGTTGCCGCCGCAGCCGAACACGGCCCACAGCTTTCCGCCCCGCTGGGTCGCGAACGGGCGCAGCGCCACCAGCGCCTTCTCGAGCGCATCGGGCGAATGGGCGTAGTCGACCACCACCTCGGGGCCGCGCGCCACCGACTCGACGCGCTGCATGCGGCCCGGCACTGCGCTCAGCACCGCGCACGACGCCGCGGCCTGCGCCAGCGGCGCGCCGAGCGCGCGCAGACCGCCGATCACGGCGAGCAGGTTGGACACGTTGTATTCGCCGATCAGCGAACTGCGCACAGGGGCACGCGCCTCGCCCTCGACCACGTCGAAGGTCAGGCCGCCGGCTTCATAACGAACGCCGTCGGCGCGCAGCCGCGCGGCGCGGCGCAGCGAGTAGGTCCAGGCCTCGGGGCCGTTCAGGCCGGCGACGAGTTCGTCGCCCTTCGGGTCGTCGAGGTTGATCACCGCGGCGCGCAGGCCCGGCCAGGCAAACAGCGCACGCTTGGCCTCCCAGTAGGCCGCCATGCTGCCGTGGTAGTCGAGATGGTCCTGCGTGAAGTTGGTGAACAGCGCCACCGCGATGCGCGTGCCGGCGAGGCGTTGCTCGACCACGCCGATCGACGAGGCCTCGATCGCGCAGGCCGCGAAGCCCTGGTCGACGAAGCGGCGCAGCGACTGCTGCACCGTCACCGGGTCGGGCGTCGTCAGGCCGGTGAACTGCAGTGCGTCGGGCGGCTCACCGACGCCGAGCGTGCCGATCACGCCGCAGCGGCGGCCGAGATGGCGCAGCGCCTGCGCGGTCCACCAGGCGGTGGAGGTCTTGCCGTTGGTGCCGGTGGTGGCCACCACCGCCAGCGCCTCGCTCGGGCGGACGTAGAACGCGTCGGCGATCTCGCCGGTGCGCTGCTTCAGGCCGGCGAGCGCGGCCACTGGGGCGTCGGCGCCGAAGTCGAACGCAGCCACGCCGTCGGCCTCGACCAGGCAGGCCACGGCGCCGGCCTCGAGGGCGGCCTTCACGAACTGGCGCCCGTCGAGCGCGTAGCCGGGCCACGCGATGAAGGCATCGCCGCGCTGCACGCGTCGGCTGTCGGTGACCAGGCCACGCACGCCGTGCTGCGCCAGCCAGGCGCAGGCGGCACGGGTGTCGGTGAGCCGGCGCAGCGCGGCCATCAGTAGCTCTCCTGCACCGAGGGCAGGTCGTGCGCGACGATCTGCGACTTCACGTCGAGATCCGGCGGCACGCCCATCGAGCGCAGCGTCTGCTGCACCACCTGGCTGAACACCGGCGCGGCGACGTCGCCACCGAAGTACTTGCCAGCCTTGGGCTCGTCGATCATGACCGCCACGACGATGCGCGGCTTGTCGGCCGGCGCCATGCCGACGAACCAGCCGCGGTGGCGGTCGTTCGCATAGCGCTTCTCGTGCTTGAGCCACTTGCGCGAGGTGCCGGTCTTGCCGGCCACCGAGTAGCCCGGCACCTGCGCCTTCAGCGCCGTGCCGCCCGGCTGCGTCACCATCGCGAGCATCTTGCGCACCGCACGCGCGGTGTCGGCCGAGACGATCTGCTGGCGCACCGGCGGCGCGGCGGCCTGACCGTCTTCCGGCAGCACCAGCGAGATCGGCACCATGTCGCCATCGCGCGCGAAGACGGTGTAGGCCTGCGCCAGCTGCATCAGCGAGACCGAGACGCCGTAGCCGAAGCCGACGGTGGCCTGGTCGATCGGGCGCCACGATTGCCAGGCGCGCAGCCGGCCGGTCTCGCGGCCGGGGAAGTCGATCTGCGGCTTCTGGCCGAAGCCGACCCGGGTGTAGAAGTCCCAGATCTCGCGCGCCGGCATGGTCATCGCCATCTTCGCCGTGCCGACGTTGCTGGAGCGCTGGAGGATCTGCTCCACCGTCATCTGCGGCATCGAGTGCTCGTCGGTGATCGGCAGGCCGGTGATGAAGAGCTGGCGCGGCGTCTGGAGCACGTCGCTGGGTCGGAAGCGGCCCGACTCCACCGCAAGGGCGGCGATGAAGGGCTTCATCGTCGAGCCCGGCTCGGCGGTGTCGACCAGCGCGAGATTGCGGCGCGCGCCGGGGTCGGTACGGCCACGCTCGCCCGGCACGAAGCTCGGGTAGTTGGCCATCGCCAGCACGCCGCCGGTCTGCGCGTCGAGCACCACCACGCTGCCGCTGCTGGCGCGGTTCTCGGCCACGGCATCGCGCACGCGCTGGTAGGCGTAGAACTGGATCTTCGAGTCGATGGTCAGGCGCAGGTCGCGGCCGTCGACCGGCTGCACGCTCTCGCCGATGTCTTCCACCACGCGGCCGCGCGCGTCCTTGATGACGCGGCGCTTGCCATCGTTGCCCGACAGCGCGCGCTCGTGCGCGAACTCCACGCCCTCCTGGCCGCGCTCGTCGGCGTTGGTCGAACCGACCACGTGTGCGGCGGCCTCGCCCTCGGGGTACTTGCGCTTGTACTCGCGCACCTGGTGCACGCCCTTGATGCCGAGCGCGGCGACATCCTTGCCGACCTGCTCCTCCACCTGGCGGCGCAGCCAGACGAAGCCGGTCTGGCGCTGCAGTCGCTCGTCGAGCTCGGTGGTGGTCATTCCCAGCGCGCGGGCCAGCTGGCGGCGCTGGTTGCGGTCGGCCTCGACGTCCTTCGGGATCGCCCAGATCGACGGCGAAGGCACGCTGACGGCGAGGATCTGGCCGTTGCGGTCGACGATGCGGCCACGGCTGGCCGGCAGGTCGAGGTTGCGCGCGAAGCGGATCTCGCCCTGCTTCTGGAAGAAGTCGTTGCCCAGCACCTGGATGTAGAGCGCGCGGCCGAGCAGCACCACGAAGCTCGCGGCGACGAGGCCGACGATGAACTTCGAGCGCCACGGCGGCGTCTTCGAGGCCAGCAGCGGGCTGGTGGAGTACGCGACGCTGCGCGCCGGCATCGCGCCGCCACGCGGGCGGGCGGTGTCGGCCTGGCGGCGGAAGAGGCGGCCGAGCAGCTTCTTCATCGCGCGGCCCCCGTCGCCGGCGCGGAGGCGGCCGCCGCCGAGTAGGTGACGTACTGCGTCACCGCCGGCGTGGCGTTGCGCATCGCCAGCCGGTCGCGCGCGAGGCGCTCCACCTTCAGCGGCGTGGCCTGCGCCTGGCGCTCGGCCTGAAGGCGCTCGAACTCGGTGGCCAGCGCCTTCTCCTCGTTGCGCGCGGCGTCGAGCTCGGCGTAGAGGCGGCGCCCGTCGTACGACACCGTCACGAGGTAGACGCAGCTGGCGATCAGCATCACGAACAGCACGACGTTGAGGCGGTTCATGCGGCCACTTCCGTGCGCTCGGCCAGGCGCATCACCGCCGAGCGCGAGCGCGGGTTGGCGCGCACCTCGGCCTCCGACGGCTTGATGCGCCCGAGCGCCTTGAGCCGGTGCGGCTTCTCGGGCGCGAACGGCGCGCGCCGATCGACTTCGCTGCGGCTTTCGCGGGCGATGAAGGTCTTCACGATGCGGTCTTCCAGCGAGTGGAAGCTGATCACGACGAGACGTCCAAACGGTTTGAGCAGTTCGACTCCGGACTTCAGGCCTTGTTCGAGCTCCTCAAGCTCGGCGTTGACGTGAATCCGAAGGCCTTGAAATGTGCGCGTTGCAGGGTCCTGGCCCGGTTCGCGGGTCTTGACCGCACGAGCCACGACTTGGGAAAGCTCCCCTGTGGTTCGAACAGGGTTCCCGCTTTCGCGCCGAGCAACAAGCGCCTTTGCAATCGGTACAGCAAACCGTTCTTCCCCATGATCACGGATCACCTCTGCAATCTGGCGCTCATCGGCGCGGGCCAGGAAATCCGACGCGCTCTCGCCGCGCGTCGGGTCCATTCGCATGTCCAGAGGCGCGTCATGGCGGAAGCTGAATCCGCGCGCCGGGTTGTCGATCTGCGGCGAGCTCACGCCGAGGTCGAGCAGCAATCCGTCGATGGCCGTCACGCCACGCGCAGCCAGCCGCTCCTTCAGTTCCGAGAACGGCGCATGCTCGATGGCGAAGCGCTGGTCCGCGATCGACGCGTTCGCCGCCGCCACGGCTTCCGGGTCGCGGTCGAAGGCGATCAGCCGGCCGCGCGGTGAGAGCTTGGCCAGCAGCGCACGCGAGTGCCCGCCGCGGCCGAACGTGCCGTCGACGTAGACTCCGTCCGGGGTGGTCAGCAGCGATTCGATCGCTTCGGCCAGCAGGACGGTGGTGTGTTGCCATTCGTCGCCGCTGTGCATCAGTAGTGGAGACCGTTCAACGAGGCCGGTGCCGGCTCGGCACAGGTCTTGGCTTCCTGGGCCTGATAGCGCTGCTTGTCCCACACCTCGAGGCAACTGCCCATGCCGAGCATGAACACGTCACGCGTCAGCCCCGCGTACTCCCGCAGCGCCGGGGCGATCAGCACGCGCCCGCTGCCGTCGACCTCGACCTCGGTCGCATTGCCGAGGAAGAGGCGCCGCCACCCGATCGCATCCATCGGCAGCGCGAGCACCCGCGCCGCGAACTCTTCCCAGGCCGCCGGCGCGAACACCAGCAGGCAGCCGTGCGGGCTCTTGGTGATGGTCAGCTTCGTGGCTTGCTGGGCCGCCAGGAGGTCGCGGTGGCGCGCCGGCATGGCGATGCGCCCCTTGACGTCGAGGGTGAGGTCCGCGGGCCCCTGAAAGCCGAGATTCGCCACAAAAAACCACTAAAGTGCACTTTGCGCCACTTTAGCGGATGGCCGCGCGCCGGGTCAACGAACTTGTAAAGAAAAATCAGTGGAATCAATCACTTAGCGCGTGAATTTGAGACGATTCGGCGTCAACTTATCGTTCTAAAACAAGCACCTGCACGTCGCACTGAAAGTGGACGATGAGGTTCCAGGACAAAAGAAAGGGCCGCCCTCGGGCGGCCCTCGTTCTTGGGGGTGCGTGCGTCAGGCCGCGGCGCGGGCCCCGGTGCGGAACACCCGAACGGCCTGCGATACCGCGTCGGCCTGGCCCGACAGGCCCGTCGAGGTGGCGGCCAGTTCCTCCACCATCGCGGCGTTCTGCTGCGTCAGCGTGTCGAGGTTCGCCACCGCGGCGTTGACCTGCACCACGCCGGTGGACTGCTGCTCGGAGGCCATCGAGATGTCGCTCACGAGCTGGGTGACGCGCTCGACCGCTTGCAGGGTGCGCAGCACCGCCTCTCCGGTGCCCGACACCAGCCGTGCGCCGGCGTCGACCTGCTGGGCGGAATCCTCGATGAGCGTCTTGATCTCTCGCGCCGCGCCGCTGGTGCGCTGCGCCAGTTGGCGCACCTCGGCCGCCACGACGGCGAAACCGCGGCCGCTCTCGCCGGCGCGCGCAGCCTCCACCGCGGCATTGAGCGCGAGGATGTTGGTCTGGAACGAGATCGAGTCGATCACGCCGATGATCTCGACGATGCGCCCGGTGGCGCGCCGGATGTCGTCCATGCGCTTGGCCGCGTCCTCGGCGGTGGTCTCGCCGCTGCGTGCGACGTCGCTCGCCTCCTGCGCGAGGCCTGCGGCCGTGCGCGCGGCGTCGGCGTTCTGGCGGATGGTGGCGGTGATCTGCTCGAGCGCGGCCGCCGTCTGCTGCAGGTTGCTCGCCTGTGCCTCGGTGCGCGAGCTCAGGTCGTGGTTGCCGGCGGCGATCTCCTGCGCGGCGGTGTTGACGCCGTCCATCTCGCGACGCACGTCGCCGACGACGGCCTGCAGGTTGACGTTGAGCTGCGCCAGTCCGCGCATCAGGCGGCCCACCTCGTCGGGTCGCGCAGTGGCGATGTCGTGCTGCATCAGGTCGCCGGCGGCCAGCCGATGCGCCACGCGCGTGGCCCGCTCGAGGGGCGCGAGCGCAAGCGCGCGCAGGCCCCAGCCTGCAAGGGCAGCCATCACCAGGCCTGCAGCCGCCATCGGCAGCGCCGGAGCCCCAAGGCCGGCGGCCAGCGCGCAGGCGCCGATCGGTGCGGCCGCGGCGGCCAGCGTCACCTTGCCGCCATGGCCCGGCGTCAGCAGGCGTGCGATGCGCGCGGCTGGCGTGCGCACCACCAGCTCACCCCGGTGCAGCGTGTTGACGAGGCGCCCGGCGCGGGCTTCGTCGCGCATGCGTGCGTACAGCGCCTCGGCGGCGGCCACCTCCTCGCGCCCGGGCCGCGTGCGCACCGACATGTAGCCGGCGACGCGGCCGTTCTCCAGCACCGGCGTGACGTTCGCGCGCACCCAGTAGTGGTCGCCGTTCTTTCGGCGGTTCTTGACGAGTGCGGTCCAGGGTTCGCCGGCTTCCAGCGTGTCCCACAGGTCGCGGAAGCCCTCGGCCGGCATGTCCGGGTGCCGGATCAGGTTGTGCGGCTGGCCGATGAGTTCTTCGCGCGCGTAGCCACTCACGGCCACGAAGGCCGGGTTGCAATAGGTGATGCGACTCTTCAGGTCGGTGGTCGAGACGAGGGTCACGCCCTCGTCGAGGACGTATTCCCTTCCGGTGACAGGCCCGGTCTTGCGCACAGTACACCTCCAGACAGTGATGCCGTCCCATTTGTCGGCATACCCGAGGACGTTTTGAAGGGGTCTCGCTACGATGATTTCGCCCGCTTGATCGGGCTCAAGTCCCGGACCTCAGAAGGGCGAAACCCCGATCAGCCAGCGGTGCCCGAACGCGACGAAGCCGACGTACAGCGCGAGGCCCAGCACCAGCGCGATCGCGTCGTTGAAGCGCCCCGCCGGCGCGCCCGGCAACGGGCGCTGGGTCCGGCGCTTCATCGAGATGCGGTCGGCCACCGCCCAGGCGAGGAAGCCGCCGAACAGCAGCACGTCGGCGAGGGTGCCGTTGGCCAGCAGGTGCGCGGTAGCCCAGAGCTTAGTGGCCACCAGCATCGGGTGCTTGGCGGCCGACTGGATGCGGCCCGGCATGTAGGCCGCCACCAGCAGCACGAACACCGGCAGCATCAGCAGCGCGGCCACGTGGCGCAGCGCCACGGGCGGCACGTACAGCACCACCGGCTCCTGGCGCGCCTGGCCGTAGCCGATCACGATCAGCGCGAAGCCGGCCAGCGAGAGCAGCGTGTAGATCCCCTTCCAGGCGTTCTCGCCGAGGCGCGCCGCCTGGGCGTCACGCCAGCCCGTCGCGACGATCGAGATCGAGTGGATGCCGAGGAAGAGAACGAGACCGAGGATCAGCAGGGACATGGCGCGCATCCGTGAAGCAGGATGCGCGCGAGTCTAGTTGGATTCCTTGATCAGGCGTCCGGCAGCCGACTGCACCGGCCGCGCGTTCATCGGGTACAGGCGGGAGAAGATGCCGATCTGCTCGGGCGAGATCGGCACCGGCTGCTTCATGACCATCCACAGCACGCCTTCGCTGCACGGCGGCGTGGTGAGCGAGCCCATGTAGGTGAAGTAGCTTCGCTCGGTCGGGAGCAGCGCGTTCAGGTCGATGGTGTCGCGCGCCGGCACTTCCTCGCCCTTCTCCAGGGGCAGGTTGTTCCACACCTTCTGCACCACCGGCTGCGCGCTGCCGCGGTCGAGCAGCACCGCCACCACCGCGAGGCGCCCTTCCGGGTCCTTGTGCACCAGGTGCGCCACCATGTCGAACTGGCGGCCGTCGATGCGTTCTTCCGACGGGCGGTGGAAGTGGAACTGCAGCAGCTCGTAGCGACGGCCCATCACCTCGATGCTGTTGCCCGGTGCCACGTTGACCTGCACCGTATGGCCGTTGTCGATCACGCGGAAGGCGCTGGGCTTGTAGTCGAAAGGCACCGGCTCGAGCTGCACCTTGATGCCGTCACGGATGTCGATCGGGCTCTGGCGCGTGCCGGTCGAGCACTTGGCGAACTCGGGCTTCATCGCGCCCCAGTTCATCGGGCCGCCTTCGCCGTCGTAGCTCCAGTGCGCGGCGTGGCCGGTGTCGTGCTTCGGTGCTGCCGCCGGCCTGGGCCGGGCGGCGGCTGCCTTGGCCGGCGCCGGCGCAGGTTCGGCTTCGGCGCGTGCCGCCACGCGCAGCACGTTCGGACTGGTGGGCGCGGCCTTGGTGGCACCGAGCTTCTCGGCGAGGCGTTCGCGCAGGCGGTCCATCGGATCCTGCACCTCGACGCGCGCCGCGGGCTTGCCGGCCGCCGGCTTCTCCTCGGCGCGCTCCGCAGGGGCCGTGGGCGCGGCCTTCGCGGCCTTGGCCGGCTTGGCCTCCTCGCCGTGGGCGTCGCTGGCCTGCACGGGCCCGTGCAGGGCGAACGCGAGCGCCATCGCGAGGGTGGCCCGGGGGGCGAGGCGGGCGGGAATCGGTCGGGTCATGGGTCGGCTCCGTGAGCGCCGCGAAAGCACGCTCATCCGACGTCATATCGGCCGGCGTGGCGCCGGCTTGAGCCGATCAGGTCACGCGCGGCTTGACCCACACCCAGGCGACGATGCCGATGCTCATCATCAGCAGCGACGCGATAGCCAGCGCCTGCGTGGAATGCATCACCAGCGGCGCGATCACGCCGGCCACGAAGCCGTTGGCCACGCTGCCGACGCAGGCCTGCAGCGAACTGGCCATGCCGCGGCGGTCGGGCGCGAGGTCGAGCACCATCAGCGTGACCACCGGCACCATCAGCGCCCAGCCGAAGGCGAAGATCGCGATCGGCCACAGCGCCCACCAGGCCTGCGGCTCGAACAGCAGATTGAGCACGACGTTGGCGATCGACACCAGCAGCATGATCACGAAGCCGTGGCGTATCTGGTGCTTGGGCTTGATGCGGCCGGCGAGCCGTCCCGACAGGAAGGAGCCGGCCATGATGCCGGCGATGGTCAGCGTGAAGAACCAGAAGAACTGACCCGGGCCGAGGCGCAGGTGCTCGCCGAGGAACACCGGCGCCGACAGCACGTAGAGGAACATGCCGTTGAACGGGATGCCGCTGGCCAGCGCGAGCATGAAGAAGCGCGGGTTGGAACCGAGTTGCCAGTAGCCGCGCATCAGGTGGCGCACGTTGAAGGGCTGCTTGTGCGTCTCGTGCAGCGTCTCGGGCAGCAGCTTCCAGTTCGCGAGCCACAGCAGCACGCCCACGCCGGTGAGGAACCAGAAGATCGAGTGCCAGTCGGCGTGCACGAACAGGAAGCCGCCGACCATCGGCGCCACCGCCGGTGCGACGCCGAAGTAGATCGTGACCTGAGACATCACGCGCTGCGCATCGGCGGGCGGGAACATGTCGCGGATCACCGCGCGCGAGACCACGATGCCGGCGCCCGCCGACATGCCCTGCACGGCGCGCCAGAACACCAGCGTGCCGATGTGCTGCGCCAGCGCGCAGCCGGCCGACGCGACGGTGAACGCCGCCACACCCCACAGCACCACCGGGCGGCGGCCGAAGCTGTCGGACAGCGCGCCGTGGAACAGGTTCATGATCGCGAAGCCGAACAGGTAGGCCGAGAGCGTCTGCTGCATCTCGGTGGGCGTGGCGCCGATCGACTGCGCAATGCCGCTGAAAGCCGGCAGGTAGGTGTCGATCGAGAACGGCCCGAGCATGCCCAGGCAGGCCAGCAGCAGCGCGAGGGCCCAGCGCGGCGCGCGCCAGAGGGTGTGGGCGTCGGGGTTCAAGGGTGTTCTGTTGTCGGCCGATGAAAAGTGTGAAGCGGGCCGATAGGCCGGATTCTGTGCGTCGGCGGCCTCTTGCGAAGTCGCCGCCGTGACCGCCATTCCTCTGGGCCGTGCATCGCTGCATCGGCTCGGTGCCACCTACCCGCCGGCTCCGCGGGGCCACATCATCGCCGGCCTATTCGGTGTTGCTGCGCGTAGAGATTGCCCGTTTCACCCGGCGCGCCCTTCTTGCGAAGGCCGCCCCGACTCGTCTCTGTTGCTCTGATCCTCGGCTCACGCCGGACAGCCGTTGGCTGCTACGCCGCCCTGTGCAGTCCGGACCTTCCTCCCGTGCCTCCTTTCGGAGATTGCACCGGCGGCGGTCTGGCCCGCTTCACGCCCTCGATTATCCCCGCGCGGGGCGGAACACGCTGGCGTCGGCGTAGAAGGCCTCGTCCTCGTTGGGCGACCACCAGCCGGGCACGCCGAGAACGGGCAAGGGCTCGAAGGGTTTGGCCGCCCAGGCCCCGGGCTCGATCGCGTCGGCCTGCTCGGGTTCGTGCGACGCGAGCCACACGTGGGCCGTGATCGCCTTGCGCGGCGTGGCGAGCTTCTCGATCAGCGCATGGCCGATCAGCACCGGCATCGCCTGCGACCACCGGCTGCGATGTGTGATGAACAGCGCGTGCCAGTCGCGCCGGCGCAGCGCGTCGGCCAGCGGCGCGGGCGCCGCCCACCAGGCACCGTTCTCGTCGAACAGCGTCAGCGCGTCGCGCAGCGGCCCGCGCTGGGGCTGCACGCCCTCAACGGCGAGCCGGGCCGCATGGAGCGCGTTGAGGCGCTGCTTGAGCGCCGGAAAGCGCAGCCACACCAGCCCATTGAAGAGGTCGTGCAGGTTGGCGCGCGTGGGCACCCGGCCGGTGCGTCCGATGAAGGCTTCGTAGGCCTCGCCGACCGGCAGCTCCGCCTGCGGTACGAAGCGGGCATGGCCGAGCGCCCGCCACGCCGGCTGGCCGCGCTCGAGGCGCTCGAGCACCGGAGCCGCCACCGCCGCATAGGGCGCCAGCCAGGGCGCGCGCCAGTCGGGCCTGCGCCAGTAGTCCGCCGGCGCCTCGGCCATCAACCCTTGGAGGACTTGGCCTGGCGCTTGTCGCGCAGCACGAACTGGCTGCCGCGGCGATCGAGCTCGAACAGCTGCGTGGCTTCGATCAGGTCGATCAGCTTGCGGTAGCCGTAATTGCGCGGGTCGAACGAAGCCTGGTTGCCGATCTGCTGGCCCACCGAGCCGAGCGCCGACCAGCCGTCCTCGCCTGCCGCCGACTCGACGGCGTTGCGCAGCAGCGTGACGAGGCGCGCGTCGCGCTTGAGGGCATGCGTGTCGAGCTTGCCCGGCGCGGCCTCGGCGGCTTCGGGCACTTCGGTTGGAGCCGCGCTCTCGTCGGCCTTCGCCTTGCCACGCCCGCCGGACTTGCGCGCCGCGCGCGCCGGCTTCTTCTCGGCCTCCTGGGCAGCTGGCTCGGCGCCGCGCCCGAGGTTCTCGAGGAAGAGGAAGCGCGAGCAGGCGTTGACGAAGGGCATCGGGGTCTTCTTCGCGCCGAAGCCGAACACCTGGGCGCCCTTGGCACGCAGGTGCATCACCAGCGGCGTGAAGTCGCTGTCCGACGAGACGATGCCGAAGGCGTCGGGCCCGTCGCTGTACAGCAGGTCGAGTGCGTCGATCACCAGGCCCATGTCGGTGGCGTTCTTACCCTTGGTGTAGTCGAACTGCTGGATCGGGCGGATCGCGTACTCGTGCAGCACGTTCTCCCAGCCCTTCAGGCCGTCCTTCTTCCAGTTGCCGTAGGCACGACGGACGTTGACCACACCGAGCTTGGCGAGCTCGGCGAGGATCACGTCGATCTTGCTGGCCGGCGAGTTGTCGGCGTCGATCAGCAGGGCGATGCGGGGTTGCTTCTCGATCATGGCATCGTCCTCACACCTGGCGCCAGGCGAGCATTTCGCCACCGCGCAGCGGCTTGAGCTGCGCATCGCCGAACGGCACGCTCTCGGGCAGCACCCAGCGCTCGCGCTGGAGCGTCACCGTGCCCGCGTTGCGCGGCAATCCGTAGAAGGCCGGGCCGTGGACGCTGGCGAAGCCTTCCAGCTTGTCGAGCGCACCGGCGGCATCGAAGGCCTCGGCGTACAGCTCCAGCGCCGACAGCGCCGTGTAGCAGCCGGCGCAGCCGGTGGCGTGCTCCTTCAGGTGCGCCGGGTGCGGGGCGCTGTCGGTGCCGAGGAAGAACTTCGTGCTGCCCGAGGTCGCCGCGTTGACCAGCGCGCGGCGGTGCTCCTCGCGCTTGAGCACCGGCAGGCAGTAGTAGTGCGGCCGCACGCCGCCGAGGAAGATGGCGTTGCGGTTGTAGAGCAGGTGGTGCGCGGTGATCGTGGCCGCGGTGTGGGGGCCGGCCTCGCCGACGTACTGCACCGCCTCGCGCGTGGTGATGTGCTCGAAGACGATCTTCAGGCCCGGGAAATCCTCGCGCAGCGGGATCAGCTTCTGGTCGATGAAGGCCTTCTCGCGGTCGAACAGGTCGATCTCGGGGTCGGTGACCTCGCCGTGCACCAGCAGCAGCAGGCCCTCGCGCTGCATCGCCTCGAGCGTCTCGTAGGTGCGGCGGATGTCGGTCACGCCGGCATCGCTGTTGGTGGTGGCGCCGGCCGGGTAGAGCTTCACCGCCACCACGCCGGCCGCCTTGGCGCGGCGTATCTCCTCGGGCGGCAGCCGGTCGGTGAGGTACAGCGTCATCAGCGGCACGAAGCTCGTGCCCTTGGGCACGGCGGCGAGGATGCGCTCGCGGTAGGCCACGGCCTGCGCCGCGGTGGTCACCGGCGGCTTGAGGTTGGGCATGATGATCGCGCGGCCGAACTGTCGCGCGGTGGCCGGCACGACGGCCGCGAGGGCGGCGCCGTCGCGCACGTGCAGATGCCAGTCGTCCGGGCGGGTGATCGTCAAGGTGTCGGTCATGGCGATGATTCTCGCACCCGTGCCACACGAAGAAGGGGCCGAAAGCGGCGTGATTCGCGCGATCGCCAGGGGGCCGGTGCGACGAGCATCGAAGGGTCGTCCTGCCCGATGGATCCATGATGAGAAAGCCGTTCTTCCGACTCGCCGCCCCCGCGGCCGCGGCATTGATGGCCGCCTGCGCCGCCACGCCGCCGGAGCCCATCGGCCCGCCAGCACGGGAGACCATCCACGCGGTCACTGGCTCGAACCGCCTGCTCGCCTTCAATGCCGGCCAGCCGCAGAAGATCCTGTGGGCCAAGCCGCTCGCCGGCCTGCGCACGGGGGATCGGCTCGTCGGCATCGACTACCGCGTCGCCAAGGGCCAGTTGTTCGGCCTGGGCGCGAGCGGCCAGCTCTATCGCATCGATGCGGCCACGGCCCTGGCCACACCGGTCGGAACGCCCGCGGCGATGCCGGAGGCCGGCGAGTACGGCTTCGACTTCAATCCGACGGTCGATCGCATCCGGGTGGTCACCGACCGCGGCGCCAACCTGCGCCTGCACCCCGACACCGGCGCGGTGGTCGATGGCGACGCGGCGCAGCCGGGCGTGCAGTACGACGGGGCACTCGCCTACGACGCCGGTGACCGGATGGCGGGGCACGCGCCACGCATCGTCGCGGCGGCCTACACGTACCACAAGGACAACGAGAAGATCACCACCAACTACGCGCTGGACGGCGCCGCCGGCATGCTGGTGCACCAGGGCACGAAGGAAGGGGTGACACCGATGGTCTCGCCCAACACCGGCCGGCTCTTCAGCGTCGGCCTGCTCGGCACCGGGCCGTTCGCGCGTGCGAGCTTCGACATCTCCGATGTCTCGAACACGGCCTACGCCGGCATCACCGCCTCCGAAGGTCAGTCGACGCGCTGGTACCGCATCGACCTCGCCGGCGGCAAGGCGAGCTTCGTCGGCACGGTGGGTGGCGGCGAGGCGATCGTCGGCAGCGCGATCGAACCCTGAGGCAGGCGCGGCTGCGCGCCGCTCAGTGCTGCAGGATCTTGGAGAGGAAGTCCTTCGCGCGCGGCGAGCGCGCCTCGGGCTTACCGAAGAACTCGTCTCGGGTGCAGTCCTCGACGATCTTGCCGGCGTCCATGAAGATGACGCGGTGGCTGACCTTCTTGGCGAAGCCCATCTCGTGGGTGACGACCATCATCGTCATACCCTCGTTGGCGAGCTTGACCATCACGTCAAGCACCTCGCCGACCATCTCGGGGTCGAGCGCGGAGGTCGGCTCGTCGAACAGCATCACGATCGGGTCCATCGACAGCGCGCGCGCGATCGCCACGCGCTGCTGCTGGCCGCCGGAGAGCTGGCCGGGGAACTTGTCCTTGTGCGCCATCAGGCCGACGCGCTCGAGCATCTTCAGGCCGCGCGTCTTCGCCTCGTCGGCGCTGCGGCCGAGCACCTTGATCTGCGCGATCGTCAGGTTCTCGGTCACCGACAGGTGCGGGAACAGCTCGAAGTGCTGGAACACCATGCCGACGCGGCTGCGCAGCTTCGGCAGGTTGGTCTTGGGGTCGGAGATCGAGATGCCGTCGACGACGATGTCGCCCTTCTGGATCGGCTCGAGCGCGTTGACCGTCTTGATCAGCGTGCTCTTGCCCGAGCCCGACGGGCCGCACACCACCACCACCTCGCCCTTCTGGATGCTGGTGGTGCAGTCGGTCAGCACCTGGAAGCTGCCGTACCACTTGCTCACGTTCTTGATGTCGATCACGGCAGTGCCTCCTAGCGAATGATCTGGATCTTCTGCTGCAGCCGGCGCACGAGCATCGAGAGGCTGAAGCAGATGATGAAGTAGACGACCGCGGCGACGAGGTAGGTCTCGACCGGGCGGTTGAAGTTCTTGCCGGCCACCTCGAAGCCCTTGAGCAGGTCGTAGGCGCCGATCGCGTAGACCAGCGAGGTGTCCTGGAACAGGATGATGGTCTGCGTCAGCAGCACCGGCAGCATGTTGCGGAAGGCCTGCGGCAGCACCACCAGCTGCATGGTCTGGGCGTAGCTCATGCCCATCGCGTAGCCGGCGTAGACCTGGCCCTTGGGCACGCTCTGGATGCCGGCGCGCATGATCTCCGAGTAGTAGGCCGCCTCGAAGATCGTGAAGGTGATCATCGCCGACAGCTCCGCGCCCATCGGCCGGCCGATCAGCATCGGGATCAGCAGGAAGAACCACAGGATCACCATCACCAGCGGAATGGAGCGCAGCGTGTTCACGTAGGCCGCGGCCGGGATCACCAGCCAGGGCTTGCCCGACAGCCGCATCAGCGCGAGCACGGTGCCCAGCAGGATGCCGCCGACCATCGCGATCAGCGTCAGCTGGATCGAGAAGAAGAAGCCCTTGAGGACGAAGCTGGAGACGACGCCCCAGTTCAGGAAACCGAAGTCGAGGCCACTCATTTCCCGCCCCCGATCATGCCGGGCACCTGGACCTTCTTCTCGATCACGACGGCGATGCGGTTGATGGCGAAGGCCGATACGAAGTACAGCGCCGTCACGGCCAGGTAGATCTCGATGCCGCGCGAGGTCTCCTCCTGCGCCTGCAGCGCGAACTGCGTCAGCTCGGCGATGCTCACCGCGAAGGCCACCGACGAGTTCTTGACGATGTTCATCGACTCGCTGGTCAGCGGCGGGATGACGATGCGGAAGGCCATCGGCAGCAGCACGTAGCGGTAGGTCTGCGGCAGCGTCAGGCCCATCGCGAGGCCGGCGTAGCGCTGGCCGCGCGGCAGCGCCTGGATGCCCGCGCGCACCTGTTCGGACACGCGCGCCGAGGTGAAGAAGCCGAGCGCGAACACCACCAGGATCATGCTCGGCAGCGACTTCAGCGGCGGGATGATCTCCGGCACCACGTAGTACCAGAGGAACACCTGCACGAGCAGCGGGATGTTGCGGAACAGCTCGGTCCAGGCGTTGCCCAGCGCCACCAGCGCCTTGTTCGGCGTGGTGCGCAGCACGCCCATGATCGAGCCCACCAGCAGCGCGACGATCAACGCCAGCAGCGCGACCGCGAGCGTCCAGCCCCAGGCCTTGACGATCCAGTCGAGATAGGTGAACTCGCCCTTGGCGCCGAAGCAGCTCGGTGCGTAATCCCCGCTGATGGTGTCCTTGCAGAACACCTGCCAGTCCAAAGCCATCGCGGCCTCCTCCCGGTCGAAAAAAAGCGCGACGCGGTGAACCCACGCCGCGCTGCCCCAGCATAAGCAAGCCCCGGGCCCAAGGCCCTACGGGCTTGCCTGGGGGCTCACTTCTTCATGTACTCCTCGACCGGCTTGTCGTTCGGGCTGGCCCAGGCCGCCTTGGTCGCGTCGCTGGCCGGCAGGCCGACCTTGGTGTTGCTCGGCGGGATCGGCTGCATGAACCACTTGTCGTACAGCTTGGCGATCTCGCCGGACTTCATCATCGCGATGATGCTGTCGTCGACCGCCTTCTTGAAGGCCGGATCGTCCTTGCGCAGCATGATCGCGATCGGCTCGACCGACAGCACCTCGCCGACGATCTTGTAGTCAGCCGGGCTCTTCGACTTGGCGATGTTGCCGGCCAGGATCTGGCCGTCCATCACGAAGGCGTCGGCGCGGCCGGTCTCGAGCAGCAGGAAGCTGTCGGCGTGGTCCTTGCCGAACACCTCGTCGAAGTTCACGCCGTTGGCGCGCTCGTGCTTGCGCAGCAACTGCACCGAGGTCGTGCCGGTGGTGGTGGCGACCTTCTTGTCCTTCAGCTGGGCGATCGAGGTGATGCCCGAGTTCGCCTTCACGGCGATGCGCACTTCCTCGACGTAGGTGGTGACGGCGAAGGAGACGTCCTTCTGGCGCGTGGCGTTGTTCGTGGTGGAGCCGCACTCGATGTCGACGGTGCCGTTCTGCACCAGCGGGATGCGGTTCTGCGAAGTGACGGGCTGGTACTTCACCTCGAGCTTGGCCAGGCCCAGGGACTTCTGGATGTCGGCCAGCACGCGCGTGCACACCTCGTAGTGGAAGCCGGCGTACTTGCCGTCGCCGAGCGTGTAGCTCAGCGCGCCGGAGGACTCGCGCACGCCCATCGTGACGCTGCCGCTGTCCTTGATCTTCTTCAGCGTGTCGGCGTGGGCACCGAACGCCAGCGAGGCCGCGGCCAGCGCCACCGCGTGAACGAGCATCGTCTTCTTCATGGGAGCTCCTGCGAGTGAGGGTTGAAGGTGAGAGAGGAACGGGATTCTAGGGAGGGCCGGCCTGCGGGTTTGCCCGGAGCCCACGCGATACAGGGGTGGGCGAAGCCGGTGCAACCTCCGTGCCACGGGCAGCGGCGCGGCGCCGGCAACCTGGGCGCGGACTGTAGGGTCACGGCCCGTCGCGGGCCAATGCCGTTGCCGCAGCCGCCGATGCACGCCGCGCATGCGGCCCCCGGGTCAACCCGGAGACTGGCCTTTCGCCTCGCCGCGCAGGAACTCCCACAGCGCCAGCGCGCCGGCCTTGTTGTGCCGCGCGAGCTCGGGGCGCTCGCGGTAGATGCGCACCTCCATCGTCAGCTCGTACTGGCCGGGCTCCGCGGCGCGCACGAGGCGCTTGCTCTTCAGCTCCTTCTTTACCGAACTGGCCGGCAGGAACGCCAGGCCGTGGCCCTCGAGCGCCATTGCCTTCAGGCCCTCGGCCATGTCGGTCTCGTACAGAGGGTCGAGCTGCGGCGGGACGCCGGCCTGCTTGACGATCACCTCGACGAGGCGGCCGAGGTAGGCGCCCTCGCCGTAGCCGAGGTAGGGCACCTTGTGCGCGGCGCTGCCGGGCAGGCGGAACAACGGCTGGCCGGCCTCGTCACCGCGCGCATAGGGCGCGAGCGTCTCGCGGCCGAGGCTGAGCATCTCGTAGCGCTCGGGCGCGAGCTGCAGCGGCTGGCTCGGGTGGTGGTAGGCGATCAGCAGATCGCAGCTGCCTTCGGTCAGCTGCAGCACCGCGTCGTGAACGTTCATCGTGATCAGGCGGCTCTTCAGCGCGCCGAAGCGGCTGCGCAGGTCCATCACCCAGTGCGGGAAGAAGGTGAAGGCCAGCGAGTGAGGCACCGCGAAGTCGATCATGTCCTGCGCGCCGCTCTGGTGGCCGCGCATCATGTTGCGCGTGGCCTGCAGCGCGCCGAGGATCTCGAGCGCCTGGGCGTGGAAGGTCTCGCCCGCCGGGGTGAGCCGCGTGGGGTAGGACGAGCGGTCGACGAGGTCGATGCCCGCCCAGGCCTCGAGCGCCTGGATGCGCCGCGAGAACGCCGGCTGCGTGACGTGGCGAAGCTGCGCCGATCGCGAGAAGCTGCGCGTCTCGGCGAGGCTGATGAAATCCTCGAGCCACTTGGTTTCCACGGGCGGCAAGTGTAGCGAGCCGCAGGGCGCGGACCGTGCACGCGTTTGAGGGCACACTGCGCGGCCGATGACCGCCGATCCCCCGACCTCTTCCCGTGCCGCCTGGCTGGTGTTTGCCGCAGGCGTCAGCGCCGCGCTGCACGTGGGCAAGCTGCCGCCGGCCATCGCGACGCTGCGCGAGGCCCTGGGCATGTCGCTGGTCGAGGCCGGCTTCCTGCTCTCGCTGGTGCAGGCGGCCGGCATGGCGGCGGGCATCGCCTTCGGCGTGCTCGCCGATGCGCTGGGCCTGCGCCGCAGCATGCTGATCGGGCTGGCACTGCTGGCCGCCGGGAGCGCGATCGGCGCCATGGCCACCGGCGTGCCGGCGCTGCTCGCGCTGCGCGCCCTCGAAGGCTTCGGCTTCCTGATGGTGGTGCTGCCGGCGCCGGGGTTGATCCGCCGGCTGACCCCCTCCGGGCGCCTGAACGTGATGCTGGGCGTGTGGGGCACCTACATGCCATTGGGAGCCGCACTCGGGCTGCTGATCGGTCCGCTGTGGATCGCCGTGCTCGGTTGGCGCGCGTGGTGGCTGGTCTTGGGTGTGCTGTCAGGCGCGATGGCGCTCGCGATGTGGCGGGGCGTGACCGAGCCGCCCGCGATGGCCACAGCGACGGGCGCGGCGGGGCAAGGCGTGCTGGCGCGCCTGCGGCGCACGCTGGGCGCCCTCGGTCCGTGGCTGGTGGCCGGCAGCTTCGCGCTCTATTCGAGCCAGTGGCTGGCGGTGATCGGCTTTCTGCCGGTGATCTACGCCGCCGCGGGCATCGGCGCCGCTGCCACCGGCGTGCTCACTGCGCTGGCCGCGGCCGTGAACATGGCCGGCAACCTGGGCGCGGGGCGACTGCTGCAGCGCGGTGTGGCACCGCAGCGCCTGCTCGCGATCGGGTTCGTGACGATGGGCCTCGCCGCGGCGGCCGCGTTCTCGGGCGCGCCAGGCTCGGGCCTGCCGCCGGCGGCGCGCTACGTCGCCGTGCTGGCCTTCTCGTCGCTGGGCGGCATGATCCCGGCCACGCTGTTCGCCTCGGCGATGCGCGTGGCGCCGGGGGAGGACACCGTCTCGACGACGGTGGGCTGGATGCAGCAGTTGTCGGCGTTCGGTCAGTTCGCCGGGCCGCCGACGGTGGCCTGGCTCGCCGCGCGCGCCGGCGGCTGGCACTGGACCGGACTGGCCACGGGCACGGCCTCGCTGGCCGGCCTCGCGCTGGCGGGCTGGCTGGCGCGCAGTCTGCGCGCCAGCGCGCGCTGATCAGCGCAGCGTGGCTTGCGCGACGGCGCCACGCATCGTGCGCGTGAGCTGGTTCGCCAGCGCGACGATCGCCGTCTGCGAGGTCGCGGACTCTTCACCCACCACCATGAATTCGGTGCTGCGGTAGCTGCCGCTGGCGTCGACCACCGCGACACGCAGCTTGAGCTCGCTCGGGCGGGCACCGCAGGCGAAGCTGCCGGCCACCGGCGTGAGCGTGACCTGCTGGCCCTGCTCCAGCGGCAGGCCGCTCACCTCGGCGGCGCGGCGCAGGTCGGATTCGGCGCTGGAGCGCAGCGCTGACAGCGTGGCCGGCGCGTCCTCGGCCGAAGGCACCTTGGCCAGCGCGGCACAGGCCTCGAAGCCGAAGCTCTCGTTGTCGACCCACAGCGGCGCCGCCGACGCCGAGGCGGCAGCAGCGGCGAGGACAACGGCCGAAGCCCAGCGGGCGGCAATGACGGTGCTCTTCATGACGGGCGCTCCATGTTGTTTGAACGGTGCGCCCACTCTAGGGACGGACGATCGGCCCGTGGGCCGACTTGAGGGCGGCACCACAGGCCGGCGTTGCCCAGTTCACGTCACGATTTCACGTTCCTCGGCACCGCTTTGCTGGAGGCGCCACATGTCGGCATAACGGCCGTCCATCGCGAGCAGTTCGGCATGGGTGCCGCGTTCGACGATGCGGCCCTGCTCCATCACGAGGATCTGGTGCGCGTCGGCCACGGTGGAGAGGCGGTGCGCGATCACCAGCGCCGTGCGGCCGCGCGCCGCGCTCTGCAGTTCTTCCTGGATGGCGCGCTCGTTGGCGGAGTCGAGTGCCGAGGTGGCCTCGTCGAAGATCAGCACCGGCGGGTTCTTCAGCAGCGTGCGCGCGATCGCCACGCGCTGCTTCTCGCCGCCCGAGAGCTTCAGGCCGCGCTCGCCGACCAGCGTGTCGTAGCCCTTGGGCGTGGAGGCGATGAAGGCGTGGATGTGCGCCGCCTTCGCCGCGGCCTCGATCTGCTCGCGGCTCGCACCCGGCTGGCCGTAGGCGATGTTGTAGCCGACGGTGTCGTTGAAGAGCACCGTGTCCTGCGGCACGATGCCGATGGCCTGGCGCAGGCTGTGCTGCGTCACGGAGCGGATGTCCTGGTCGTCGATGGTGATGCGGCCCTCGCCGACGTCGTAGAAGCGGAAAAGCAGCCGCGCCAGCGTGCTCTTGCCCGAGCCCGAGGGCCCGACCACCGCCACGGTGCGGCCGGCGGGAATCTCGAAGCTCACGCCATGCAGGATCTCGCGGTTGGCGTCGTACGAGAAGCGCACGTTCTCGAAGCGCACGGCGCCGCCGCGGTGCACGAGCGGTTGCGCGTCGGGCGCATCGGCCACCTCGCGGTGCTGGCCGAGCAGCGCGAACATCTTCTCCATGTCGATGGTCGACTGCTTGATCTCGCGGTAGATCACGCCGAGGAAGTTCAGCGGCACGTACAGCTGGATCATCAGCGCGTTGACGAGCACCAGATCGCCGAGCGTCATCGTGCCCTCGACCACGCCGACGGTAGCGCGCCACACCAGCAGTACCACCGCCACCGAGATGATCGTGCTCTGGCCGAGATTGAGCAGCGACAGCGAGGTCTGCGACTTCACCGAGGCCTGCTCGAGGCGCTGCAGGTTGTCGTCGTAGCGCGCCTGCTCGAAGCGCTCGTTGCCGAAGTACTTGACGGTCTCGTAGTTGAGCAGCGCATCCACTGCCTTGGTGCTGGCGCGGCTCTCCTGCTCGTTCATCGCGCGGCGGAAGTGCGTGCGCCACTCGGTGACGCTGACCGTGAAGCCGATGTAGAGCACCAGCGCGCCGAGCGTGATGACCGCGAACCAGCCGTCGAAGCGCGTCGACAGCAGCGAGATCACCAGCGCCATCTCCACCAGCGTCGGCAGGATGTTGTAGATCGTGTAGTTGAGCAGCGCATGGATCGCCTTCGATCCGCGCTCCATGTCGCGCGACACGCCGCCGGTCTGGCGCTCGAGATGGAAGCGCAGCGACAGCGACAGCAGGTGCTCGAAGGCCTGCAGCGAGACGCGCCGCGCGATGCGTGCGGCCACCGGGTAGAAGAGGAACTCGCGCAGCTCGGTGAACAGCGTCACCGACACGCGCAGCAGCCCGTAGGCCGTCAGCAGCGCCACCGGCACCACCAGCGCGGCGCGCGGGTCGCCCGGGTGCAGGTCGAGCGCGTCGACGATCTGCTTGAGCACCAGCGGCACGCCGACGTTGGCGACCTTGGCCGCCACCAGGAAGGAGAGCGCCAGCAGCACGCGCCAGCGCCACTGCCAGAGGTAGGGGGCGAGCTTGCGCAGCGCACCCCACTCGGACTTCGGAACGGACGGAGCCGCCCCGGCCGCGGGGGCGGCGGTCAGGCTGTGGTGGCGCATGGGGAGGAGTGAGACATGGAAGAATGCGGCAGCAACCACCGCAGGTGCCGCATCATGCCCGAGACCCCCGATCCCGTTCCGCCGGCCGACCCGCAGCACCTCTCGCCGGTCAACTTGCCCGGCGACCGCCAACTGGTGCTGCGCGTGATGCCGATGCCGGCCGACGCGAACGGCAACGGCGACATCTTCGGCGGCTGGATCATGGCGCAGGTCGACCTGGCCGGCGCGGTGCTGCCGGCGCGAATCGCCAAGGGGCGCATCGCCACCGTGGCGGTCAACCAGTTCGTCTTCAAGCAGCCGGTGTCGGTGGGCGACCTGCTGAGCTTCTACGCCAAGGTCGAGCGCATCGGCACCACGTCGATCACCGTGCACGTGGAGGTCTACGCCGAGCGCAACCCGGCCAACCTGCAGGTGGTGAAGGTGACCGAGGCCAACCTCACCTACGTGGCGATCGACATGCAGGGGCAGCCCCGCAAGATCCCGAAGGATTGAACCGGGACAACCGGCCTACTTCGTCTTGCGCGGCGGCAGCCCTGTGTGCTGCGTCAGCACCCGGCCCTTGGTGACGGGCGACGTGCGCGTGCCGCTGGGCGTGGAGTTCTTGCGCCGCGCGCTCTGGTAGCTGCCGTCGGTGGCGGGCTGGAAGGTCGGCACGAGGTGGTGCTTGCCGTTGCCGATCAGGTCGGCGCGGCCCATGGCCTTCAGCGCCTCTCGCAGCACCGGCCAGTTGTTCGGATCGTGGTAGCGCAGGAAGGCCTTGTGCAGCCGTCGCCGCTTCTCGCCGCGCACCACATCGACCTTCTCCGCGCGGGCATCGCGGTGGATGCCCTTCAGAGGGTTCAAGCCGCTGTGGTACATCGCCGTGGCGGTGGCCATCGGGCTCGGGTAGAAGGTCTGCACCTGGTCGGCGCGGAAGCCGTTGCGCTTGAGCCAGAGCGCGAGGTTCATCATGTCCTCGTCGCGCGTGCCGGGGTGCGCCGCGATGAAGTACGGGATCAGGAACTGCTTCTTGCCCGCCTCGGCGCTGAACTTCTCGAACATCTGCTTGAAGCGGTCGTAGCTGCCGATGCCGGGCTTCATCATCTTGGACAGCGGCCCGTCCTCGGTGTGCTCCGGCGCGATCTTCAGGTAGCCGCCGACGTGGTGCGTGACGAGCTCCTTCACGTACTCCGGCGACTTCACGGCGAGGTCGTAGCGCAGCCCGGAGCCGATCAGGATCTTCTTGACGCCGCGCAGCGCACGCGCGCGGCGGTACATGTGCACCAGCGGCGCGTGGTCGGTGTTCAGGTTCGCGCAGATGCCGGGGTAGACGCAGCTCGGCTTGCGACAGGCCGCTTCGATCTCGGGCGACTTGCAGCCGAGCCGGTACATGTTGGCCGTCGGCCCGCCCAGGTCGCTGATCACGCCGGTGAAGCCCTTGACCTTGTCGCGGATCTCCTCGATCTCGCGGATCACCGAGTCCTCGCTGCGGCTCTGGATGATGCGCCCCTCGTGCTCGGTGATCGAGCAGAAGGTGCAGCCGCCGAAGCAGCCACGCATGATGTTCACGCTGAAACGGATCATCTCCCAGGCCGGAATCTTGGTCGGGCCGTCGTGGCCGCCGCTCTCGTCGGCGTAGCGCGGGTGCGGGCTGCGCGCGTACGGCAGGTCGAAGACGTGGTCCATCTCCTCCGTGCTCAGCGGGATCGGCGGCGGATTGATCCAGACGTCGCGCGCGGTGGCGCCGTCACCGTGGCGCTGCACCAGCGCGCGGGCGTTGCCGGGGTTGGTCTCGAGGTGCAGCACGCGGTTGGCGTGCGCGTAGAGCACCGCATCGCTCTTCACCTGCTCGTAACTCGGCAGGCGAATCACGGTGCGCTCGCGCGGCGGCAGCGCGAGCCGGCCGCTGGCGCGCGGCACGAACTGCACCGGCTGGACGCCCTCCTCCTTCGCGCAGCTCGCGCCCTGCGAGGCGGCGGCCTCGCTGGTGGTCAGGTAGGGGTTGATGTGCGCATCGACGCGGCCCGGGCGATCGACCTCGCTCGAATCGAGCTCGAACCAGCCCGCGGCGCTGGGGTCGTCGCTGCGGCGCACGAAGGCGGTGCCGCGCACGTCGGTGATCGTCTCCACCGGCTCCCGGCGCGCCAGCCGGTGCGCGATCTCGACGATGGCGCGCTCGGCGTTGCCGTACAGCAGCAGGTCGGCCTTGCTGTCCACCAGGATGGAGCGGCGCACCTTGTCCTGCCAGTAGTCGTAGTGCGCGATGCGGCGCAGGCTGGCCTCGATGCCGCCGATCACGATCGGCACGTCGCTCCAGGCCTCGCGGCAGCGCTGCGCGTACACCAGCGACGAGCGGTCGGGCCGCTTGCCGCCCTCGCCACCCGGCGTGTAGGCGTCGTCGCTGCGGATCTTCCGGTCGGCCGTGTAGCGGTTGATCATCGAGTCCATGTTCCCGGCGGTGACGCCGAAGAACAGGCGCGGCTTGCCGAGCGCCTTGAAGGGCTCGGCCGACTGCCAGTCGGGCTGCGCGATGATGCCGACGCGGAAGCCCTGTGCCTCCAGCACCCGCCCGATCACCGCCATGCCGAAGCTCGGGTGGTCGACGTAGGCGTCGCCGGTGACCACGATCACGTCGCACTCGTCCCAGCCGAGCGCGTCCATCTCGGCGCGGCTCATCGGCAGGAAGGGTGCCGGCCCGAAGCGCTTGGCCCAGTACGGCTTGTAGCGGGTCAGCGCACGCGGGCGGGCGGGAGTGGCGGTGTCGGCGGTCACGGCCGCGATTGTCGTCGCTCGTGGCCGACCTTCACCCGTGCGGGGCGATGCCGCCAGTGCGTCAGCCGATCACCAGCCCCTGCATGCGCACCACCTCGAAGTCGCTCCCGCGCACCTGCGCGAGCTCCGAGACCAGCGCGTCGTTGTTCCAGCGCTCGTCCGGCGCGCCGCTGACATACCAGTTGCTGCCGTTGTCCGCGAGGATCATGCCGTAGGTCTTCATCGCGGTGAGCAGCGCCCGCGTCTCCACGCTGAAGCCCGACGGGATCACGTAGCCGGCCTTGAGGCGCACTCGCATGCCCATGGGCGGCAGCGAGCTACTGGTGCTGCTGGACGCCGAATGCGTGGCGGGCGGCACGTAGGCCGCGCGGGTGCGGGCCACCGTGAAGCGCAGTGCATGGCGGATGCCTCCCGGCCCCAACGCCGCCTCCTCGTAGCGCGCCAGCCCCGGGAAGATCGGCAGGCCGGCGGCGTCGGCGCTGGTCCAGCCCGGCTGGCCGCCCGGCCGCACGGTGTTGCTGTCGAGGTGGAAGATCGCGCCACAGTCGGCGCTCCAGCTGCGTCCGTCGGAGAGCAGGAAAGCGCGCGCCAGCTCGTAGAGCCGGTTGTTGTCACGGTCGATCACGATCACGTGGCGGTCGCCGTTCGAAGCGCTGCCGCCTTCCACCGGCGCCGTGGCGGGCACCGGATAGGGCCCGGGGTCGCTCTCGTTGCCGTAGGCAGTCCAGGTGATCGGCACCCGCGCCTGGGTGCCGGCCACCACCACGTAGGGAATGCCTATCGGCCCGCCCTGGTACAGGCCGGCGCCGAAGTCGGGGTGCAAGCCGAGGCCGGTGCCGATGCTCGCGATGATGGCATCAGAGGCCGGGTCGACCGGATCGGCCGAAATGTCGCGGTTCCAGTCGTTGTCGGCGGGAAAGGCCAGCGCGCCGTTGAGCGCCGCGCCAGCGCCCAGGCTCGCGACGCTGAAGTCGCCGTAGCGCACGCTGCCGCCCGGGGACGGCGAGGGAGACGGCGAGGGAGATGGCGACGGAGAAGGGGTGGGGGACGGCGTCGGGGAAGGTGCGGGGGCCGGGCCTGCAGCGACATCGCCCGCGGCACCACCGCCTCCGCAGGCGGCAAGCGAGAGCGCTCCCAGCAGGGTCAGCGCCACACGTCGGTCGATCGGATCCAGGGCGAACTCCTCGTCGGAACGGAAGCGAGGATTGTGGGCGCCGCGAAAGCGCCACGGGCGCCGAAAAGGCGCCCGTGTCGAACAACTTACGCGCCGTCACAGCGGCGCAGATCCTCAGCCGGTGAGCTGCTCCTTGATGATCACCGAGCCGTTCTCCTGGGTGTGCACCATGCCCCGCTCCTCGAGATCCTTCATCACGCGGCTGACCATCTCGCGCGAGGCCCCGACGATCTTGGCCAGGTCCTGGCGCGAAACCTTGTTGCGGATCAGCTTCTGGCCGTTCTCCATCTCGGCCATGTCGAGCAGCGCGCGGGCCACGCGGCCGTAGACGTCGAGCAGCGCCAGCGATTCGATCTGGCGGTCGGCGCTGCGCAGGCGCTGCACCAAGCCGCGCATGATCGCGTACGACAGGCTGGAGTTCTCGGGCAGGCAGCGCGCGAACTCGGCGCGGCCCAGGATCAGCATGTCGGTCTGCACCTCGGCGCGCACCGTGGCCGAATGCGGCTCGTTGTCGATCAGGCTCATCTCGCCGACGTAGTCACCCGGCTGCAGCACGGCGAGGATCACTTCGCGGCCACGCGAGTCGGACGTCAGCACGCGGGCGCGGCCGGTGAGCAGGATGAACAGCGCATTGGACTTCTTGCCGTGCTCGACGATGATCTCGCCGCGCCGGAAGCGGCGCTTGACCACGCTGTCGGCGATGCTCTGCGCCTGATCGTTGGTGAGCATCGAGAAGAGCGGCACACGCCGGATCAGGTCCAGGTTGGAGAGCATTGCCATACGTTGTTCCCTTCGTGTTATCTCGGCGGCCCGCGTCGGGCCAGGTCAGATGCCGCCGGGTTGCGGCTCATGCGCGTGAAAATGCCACATTTCATCGCGCCGCACTATTGTCGCCATTACCAGAAATGACGCCAATGGATTCCGACCCCGTGTCAGACTCCCAGCCCCGAGTTGTGGTGTCATTGCCGACACTTCCCCGCGTTTTCGAGGCGTTTCCCCCATGAGCACCCCCACCCTGCACGCCCAAGTCCTCATCCTCGGCTCCGGCCCGGCCGGCTACACGGCCGCGGTCTACGCCGCGCGCGCCAACCTCAAGCCGGTGCTGATCACCGGCATCGCCCAGGGCGGGCAGCTGATGACCACCACCGAGGTCGACAACTGGCCGGCCGACGTCGCCGGCGTCCAGGGCCCGGACCTGATGGCTCGCTTCCAGCAGCACGCCGAGCGCTTCAACACCCAGATCGTGTTCGACCACATCAACCAGGTCGACTTCAGCAAGCGCCCGTTCACGCTGGCCGGCGACTCCGGCACCTACACCTGCGACGCACTGGTCATCGCGACCGGCGCCAGCGCGAAGTACCTCGGGCTGCCTTCCGAGCAGTCGTTCATGGGCCGCGGCGTCAGCGGCTGTGCCACCTGCGACGGCTTCTTCTACCGCGGGCAGGAGGTCTGCGTGGTCGGCGGCGGCAACACCGCCGTCGAGGAGGCGCTGTACCTCTCGAACATCGCCAGCAAGGTGCACCTGATCCACCGGCGCGACAAGTTCCGCGCCGAGCCGATCATGGTCGACAAGCTGATGGACAAGGTGAAGGCCGGCTCGATGCAGCTGCACCTCTGGCACACGCTGGACGAGGTGCTGGGCGATGCCTCCGGCGTGACCGGCGTGCGCATCCTCGACACGCGCAGCGGCGCCGCCACCGAGCTGGCACTCAAGGGCTGCTTCATCGCCATCGGGCACCAGCCGAACACCGACATCTTCAAGGGCCAGCTCGAGATGAAGGACGGCTACATCATCACCCGCGGCGGCGCGGCCGGCATGGCGACGATGACCAGCGTGCCGGGCGTCTTCGCCGCCGGCGACGTGCAGGACCACGTCTACCGCCAGGCCATCACCAGTGCCGGCACCGGCTGCATGGCCGCGCTGGATGCCCAGCGCTTCCTGGAGCAGTGAGCCGGCGCGGAAATCGGCTATACTCGCGGTCTTTGCCGAAATCCGTCGGCACGAAACTCATTAGCTAGTCTGAAGCGAGGGAGCGAGCGATGGCACGCGTCTGTCAAGTCACGGGCAAGCGCCCGATGGTGGGGAACAACGTCTCCCACGCCAACAACAAAACGAAGCGTCGCTTCCTGCCCAACCTGCAGTACCGCCGCTTCTGGCTGGAAACCGAGAACCGCTGGGTGCGCCTGCGCGTGAGCAACGCCGCGCTGCGCCTCATCGACAAGGTCGGCATCGATCAGGTCGTCGCCGACCTGCGTGCCAAGGGCGAACTCTGATCTAGGAGACCGACATGGCCAAGGGTGGACGCGAAAAGATCAAGCTGGAGTCGTCGGCTGGCACCGGTCACTTCTACACGACCGACAAGAACAAGAAGACGACGCCGGAGAAGATCGAAATCATGAAGTTCGATCCGGTCGCTCGCAAGCACGTGAAGTACAAGGAAACGAAGCTGAAGTAATCGCTTCAGCCGTTCCAGGACAAAGGGCCGCTTTCGCGGCCCTTCTGTTTTTCCGGGAAGGGTTCGCGCGCCGCGAACCCGAACCCTGTGAGCGTCAGGCGTGCGCGGCGCGCAGCTTCATCGAGAAGTCGCGCAGCGCCGCATTGCCGCTGTCCTCGGCGCGGCGGCACCAAGCCTGCAGATCGGCCACCAGCTGCTCGGCCGACACGTTCGTGCGCGTCCAGAGCTGGCGCAGTTCCTCGCGCATCGTGACCAGCTGGGTGAGCGCGGCGGAACTCGCCGCGGCCTGCGCCACGCTGTCGCGGAGCTCGGCCGGGATCTTGTCCTGGTCGCGGTGCAGCCAGCGCTTGGCGATCAGCATCTGGCGCATGCGGGCGGTGTTCTCACCCCCCTGTGCCTTGAGGCGATCGAGCTCGGCCCCGCAGGCCGCGCGCAGTTCCTTGGCGTACTTGGCCATCACCTCGTAGCGGTTGGCGATGATCGCCTCCAGCGTCTGGCCGTCGGCCACCGGCTTGACCTCGCCGAGCTTGAGCATCGGCGGCGTCTTGCGCACCTTGGCCCAGCCGACCATCTCCATCGCGCGGATGTAGCCCCAGCCGATGTCGAACTCGTAGGGCTTCACCGACAGCTTGGCCGAGGTCGGGTAGGTGTGGTGGTTGTTGTGCAGTTCCTCGCCGCCGATCACGATGCCCCAGGGCGACACGTTGGTCGAGGCATCCTGGGCCTCGAAGTTGCGGTAGCCCCAGTAGTGACCGATCCCGTTGATGATGCCGGCTGCGGTGATCGGGATCCACAGCATCTGCACCGCCCACACCGTGGCACCGACGGCGCCGAACAGCAGCAGGTCGACGATCAGCATGAGGCCCACGCCTTGCCAGGTGAAGCGCGAATAGAGATTGCGCTCGATCCAGTCGTCCGGCGTGCCGTGGCCGTACTTGGAGAGCGTTTCCTGGTTCTTGGCTTCGGCTCGGTACAGTTCGCTGCCGCGCAGCAGCACGGTGTCGATGCCCTTGGTCACCGGGCTGTGCGGGTCGTCGACCGTCTCGCACTTGGCGTGGTGCTTGCGGTGGATCGCGACCCACTCCTTGGTGACCATCCCGGTGGTCAGCCAGAGCCAGAAGCGGAAGAAGTGCGACGGGATCGGCCCGAGGTCGAGCGCGCGGTGCGCTTGTGAGCGGTGCAGGAAGATCGTGACGGCCGCGATGGTGATGTGCGTCGCCACCAGCGTGAAGACCAGCACCTGCCACCAGGTCGCCTCGACCAGACCATTGGACAGCCACGACACGGCGCCATCCCAGACCGACTGAAGAATTTCCATGAACCCGCCTAGATCGCCGTCAAGAACAACGGCGACCCGATTGTATGGGCCGGACCTGACGTTTCCCTTGGGAAACTACGTGGATCACTCCGGCATGTTCGCGGCAGATGGCGACGTTTCTGCGGGAAATCAAGTCTTTTGCCACACGGCCGCAAAAAAGCCGTCGGTGCCGTGCCGTTGCGGCCACAGCCGGAGGCAGCCCTCGCGCACCAGTTCGCCGCCGTGGGCGACGTGGGCGGCCGCCAGCAGTTCGTCGACTGCGAGGGGTCGGAAGGCGCCTGCGGTACCCTGGGCGAAGCTCTGCGCGATGGCTTCGTTCTCGTCGCGCAGCAGGCTGCAGGTCGCATAAACCAGCCGCCCGCCCGGCTTGAGCAGGCGCGCAGCACTGGCCAGGATGGCCGCCTGCTTCACACGCAGTTCCTCGATGGCCTGCGGCGTCTGGCGCCATTTCAGATCGGGGTTGCGGCGCAAGGTGCCGAGGCCGGAGCACGGCGCGTCGACCAGCACGCGGTCGATCTTGCCGGCCAGGCGCTTGATGCGCTCGTCGCGCTCATGCGCGATCTGCACCGGGTAGACGTTCGAGAGGCCGCTGCGCGCCAGGCGCGGCTTGAGCGAGGCAAGCCGGTGGCCCGACGTGTCGAAGGCATAGAGCCGCCCGGTGTTGCGCATCGCCGCGCCCAGCGCCAGCGTCTTGCCGCCGGCCCCCGCGCAGAAGTCCACCACCATCTCGCCGCGCTTGGCGTCGACCAGCAGCGCAAGCAGCTGGCTGCCCTCGTCCTGCACCTCGACCTCGCCGCGCGTGAAGACCTCGAGCTTCTGCAGCGCTGGCTTGCCGTGGATGCGCAGCCCGATCGGCGAGAACGGCGTCTCCGCGGCCTCGACGCCGGCCGCCGCGAGCGCCGTCTTCACCTCGTCGCGCTTGGCCTTGAAGGTGTTGACTCGCAGGTCCAGCGGCGCGCTGCCGCTCATGCTCTCGACGAAGGGCCAGAACTGCTCGCCGAGCTCGCGCTGCAGCGCCTCGGCCAGCCAGTCGGGCAGGTTGTGGCGCAGTTTCTCGGGCAGGGCCGAGCGGTCGATTGCCTGTACCTGCGCGAGCCACTGTTGCTCGGCTTCCGACAGCGCGGCGCGCAGGAAGCCCTCGTTGCCCTGCCAGCCGAGGACGGCGAGCCGCCGCTCCATCTCGCCCTTGCCCGACTGCGCGAGGTGCTGGAAGAGCAGACGTTGGCGCAGCACGGTGTAGGTGGTCTCGGCCAGCGTGTGGCGCTCGCGGCTGCCGAGCGCCTTGTGCTGGCGGAAGAAGTCCGACACCACGCCGTCGGCCGGATGCTTGAACTGCAGCACGCGGTGCAGCAGTTCGGTCGCGAGTTCGAGCAGGGCGTTCGGATGCATCAGACGAGGAGTTGCGGTTCGCCGCGCAGGTGGCGCACGGTTGCGCCTTCCACGCGCAGCAGGCCGTCGACCCACCAGCGCACGGCGCGTGGGTACAGCACGTGCTCGCGTGCCAGCACGCGCGCGGCCAGGGTGTCTTCGGTGTCGCCCGGCAGCACCGGCACCACCGCCTGCGCGATGATGGGGCCGTGGTCGAGCTCGGCGGTCACGAAGTGCACCGTCGCCCCGGCCGCCTTGCAGCCGGCCTCGAGCGCGCGACGGTGCGTCTGCAACCCGGTGAAGGCAGGCAGCAGCGACGGGTGCACGTTGACCATGCGGCCGGCATAGTGGTTCACGAAGCCGGGCGTGAGGATGCGCATGAAACCGGCGAGCACCAGCAAGTCGGGCGCGAAGGCGTCGATGGCGCGCTGCAACGCGTCGTCGAAGGCCTCACGCGAGGCGTGCGCGCGGTGGTCGACCACCGCGGTGACGATGCCGCGAGCCTTCGCAAAGGCGAGCCCCGGGGCCTCGGGCTGGTTGCTGACCACCGCCGCGATGCGCGCGTTCCAGCCCTCGGTCGCGCAGGCCTGCACGATGGCCTCCATGTTGGAGCCGCGCCCCGAGATCAGCACGACGAGGTTCTTCATTCCTCGGCCATCAGTGCCGCGAGCGCCGCCGCGACCTCGGTCTCGCCGATGCCGTCGGGTCGCTTGGCCGGCACCGAAGCCAAGGCCGCTCCGCCCTCGCGCTTCAGTCGCGCCACGGTCTGACCCGCCTCCTTGCCGGTGACGAAGCCTTCGCTCTGCAGCAGCAGGCGGCCGTCGCCGGCGAACAGCTTGAAGTAGAAGCGGCCGTCGGCCTCGCGGTACTGCTTGAACTCGGGCGGCTTCGCCTTGGCCGTCACGCGCTCCGCGCCACCGGCCACCAGCGAGGCCGTCATGCGGCGCAGGCCCACCGCCTCTCGCAGTTGCAGCAGGAATGGCGCCGAGATCGCGCGCGCCTTGCGCGCGCCCTCCATCAGTGCCTCCTCGATGCGCGCGGGATGCGCGATCAGCGCCTCGTAGCGCTCGCGCATCGGCCCGATGTCGCGCTCGAGGCGATCGAACACACGTTGCTTGGCCTCGCCCCAACCGAGGCCGGCCTTCAGGTCAGCGCGGAACTGCGCGCGCTCGGCGGCATCGGCAAAGGCCTCATAGATCGTGACCAGGTGGGCGCTGTCGGGGTCCTTCGGTTCGCCGGGCAGGCGCGAATCGGTCACCACGCGCGCGATCGCAGCCTGCAGACCCTTCGCGCCGCCCTCGAAGAGGGGAATGGTGTTGTCGTAGCTCTTGGACATCTTGCGCCCATCGAGCCCCGGCAGCGTGGCGACCTGTTCGTCGACCACCACCTCGGGCAGCACGAAGTGCTCGCGACCCGCGCCGAACAGATGGTTGAACCGCGCCGCGATGTCGCGCGCCATCTCGAGGTGCTGCACCTGGTCTCGGCCGACCGGCACCTGGTGGGCATTGAACATCAGGATGTCGGCCGCCATCAGGATGGGATAGCTGAACAGGCCCATCGTCACGCCGGCGTCGATATCCTCCCCAGCTTCCTGATTGGCGTCGGCCGCGGCCTTGTACGCATGCGCCCGGTTCATCAGGCCCTTGGGCGTGACGCAGGTGAGCAGCCAGGTCAGCTCTGGGATCTCGGGGATGTCGCTCTGGCGGTAGAAGAACACGCGCTCGGTGTCGAGCCCGGCGGCCAGCCAGGTGGCGGCGATCTCCAGGCGCGAGCGCTCGATGCGCGCCGGCTCGTCGCACTTGATCAGCGCGTGGTAGTCGGCCAGGAAGAAGAAGCTCTCCACGCCCGGCTGCCGGCTCGCCGCGATGGCGGGGCGGATCGCGCCGACGTAGTTGCCCAGGTGCGGCGTGCCGGTGGTGGTGATGCCGGTGAGTACTCGGGTGGTCATAACCCCGTATTGTCGCCGGGCGGCCGGGCCGCGGGCCTCAGATGGCCGCGGTCACCACGATCTCGATCTTCCACTCCGGCTTGGCCAGGCGTGCCTGCACGGTGGCGCGCGGCGGCGCGTCGCCGGGTGCGACCCAGTCGTCCCACACGGCGTTCATGCCGTCGAAGTCGGCCAGGTCGGCGAGGAAGATCTGCGCCATCAGGATGCGCGCGCGGTCGGTGCCGGCCTCGGCCAGCAGCTTGTCGACCATCGCGAGCACCTGCGCCGTCTGCCCGCGGATGTCCTGCGTCGCGTCGTCGGGCACCTGGCCGGCGAGGTAGACGGTGCCGTTGTAGACGGCCATCTCCGAGAGTCGGTCACCCACGTGGAAGCGATGCAGTCCGTGCTCGAGGTTCATCACTTGGCTCCGTGCGCGCCGTGCGGCTTGGCCTTCTGGCCGAGTTTGCTTTCGGTGCCCTTGAGCAGCTTCTGGATGTTGGCGCTGTGGCGCCAGATCAGCAGCAGGCCCATCACCGACACCGCCCCGGCCGTGGGGCCGGCGCCCCAGATCAGCAGCTGGTAGAACGGCGCGAACACCGCCGAGACGATCGCCGCCAGCGACGAGTAGCGGAAGAAGACCGCGATGAGGATCCAGGTCAGCAGCGTGGCCGCACCCAGCCAGGGGTTCAGCGCGAGGATCACGCCCGCCGCAGTGGCCACGCCCTTGCCGCCCTGGAACTTGAAGAACACCGGCCAGAGGTGACCGAGGAACGCCGCCAGGCCGACCAGCGCCGCCGTGCCCTCGCCCAGGCCGTAGGGTGCGCCGAACAACGCCACGAGCAGCACGGGCACGTAGCCCTTCAGCGCATCGAACACCAGCGTCAGGATCGCGGCCGCCTTGTTGCCCGAGCGCAGCACGTTGGTGGCGCCCGGGTTGCCGGAACCGTAGGTGCGCGGATCGGACAGGCCCATGAGGCGGCTGATGATCACGGCGAACGACAGCGAGCCGATCAGGTAGCCGGCGAGCGCGGCGAGAAGCGGATTGAGACCCTGCATGGAGCCTGGCGAAGGATTCGACGGGCCGCCATTCTGCACCCGGGCCCTGGCGGGATACCCCCGGGGCGGCCCGGGGCCTCAAGCCTGCGGAAGGGTCAGCAGGAAGACGCTGCCGCCGCCGGGACGCGCCTCGCAACGCACGCTGCCGCCGTGGCGCTGCGCGATCTGGCGCACCAGGCTCAGGCCCAGGCCGACGCCGCCGGCCTGCTCGGCATGGCCCGGCAGCCGGTAGAAGGGTTCGAAGATGCGCTCGCGGTAGGCCTCCGGCACGCCCGGCCCGCGGTCGCACACGCGCACCTCGGCACCGGCCGAACTGCGCGCCAACTCCACCTGTACCTCGCCGCCGCCATAGCGACGCGCGTTCTCGAGCAGGTTGCGCAGCGCCCGGCGCAGCAGCCGCTCATCGCCCTGAACCTGCAGCGCCGAACCGTCCACCTCCGCGTCGACACGTGCCGCCTCCTCGGCTGCGAGGCCCAGCAGATCGACGCGCTCGCGCCGGTCGAGCGACTCGGTGGCGTCGAGACGACTGGCCAGCAGCACCTCCTCGACCAGCGCGTCGAGTTCGGCAACGTTGGTCTCGATCTCGCGCTTGAGCTGTGCACGCTGCGGTGGCGCCACGTCGTCGAGCATCGACACCGCCATCCTCATGCGCGCCAGCGGCGAGCGCAGCTCGTGGCTCGCATTGGCGAGCAGCGACTTGTTCGACTGCACCAGCGCCTCGACACGCGCCGCGGCGTGGTTGAAGCTAGCGGCCACCGCCGCCACCTCGTCGCGGCCGCTGACCTCGATGCGATGGTCGAGTTGTCCGGCACCGAAGCGCTCGACGCCCTTCTTCAGCGTCTCGAGCCGGCGCGTTAACCGGCGCACCACCGGGTAGGCGCCGGCCGCCACGGCCACGAACAACACCGACAGGAACACGACGACGCCCGGGCCGCGCGGCAGCCAGGGCGGCACGAACGGCAGCATCAATTCGTCGGGGGGGCCACCACGCGGCTCGCGCCTCGGAGGGCCCGGCGGCTCGCCCCCCGGGCCGCCGGGTCCGCCGGGCGCTCCGGGGCCTGCGAAGGCGCCGGGCGGCCGCAGGCGCGGACGCACGATCCACAAGGTTCGGCCGTCGTCGAGCTTGACCGAGGCAATGCGTGCTCCGTCCTCGGCCTGGCGGCGCAGGAAAAGGTCGGTGGCGACAATGCGCTGGCCCGTCGAGTCGTCGAGTGCCAGCGCGAGGCGCAGGCGCTGCGACCAGTCGCGCACAGCCGTCGCCTGCTCGTCGGCCGGCGCCTCGGCGCCGGGCAGCGCCCGCTGCAGCAGGTCGGCCCAGGCCGCCGTGCGGTCACCGGCCAGGCCTTCGAAGCGCACGCGCTCCTGTTCGAGGTGGCGCTGGAACACCCAGCCCGACACCGCCGCGAACAGCAGCAGCACGGCCACCACCGTCAGGTAGATGCGCAGGTAGAGCGACTTCATCGGCGATCGCGGCCGCTCACGACTCGTCGTCGGCGTCCTGCTTCTTCGCGAACACGTAGCCGGCGCCGCGCACCGTCAGCACGCGGCGCGGCGTCTTCGGGTCGTCCTCGATCACCGCACGGATGCGCGAAATGTGCACGTCGATCGAGCGGTCGAAGGCCTCCAGCGGGTGGCCCTTGAGCGAATCCATGATCTGGTCCCGCGAGAGCACGCGGCCGGGGCTCTGCGCCAGCACCACCAGCAGATCGAACTGGTGGCTGGTCAGGTCGCAGGGCTTGCCGTCCAGGCGCGCCAGCCGCGCGCCGAGGTCGATGTCGAGGCGGCCGAAGCGCAGCACCTCGTCTTCCGCCGGCTGCGGCTGCGCGCGGCGCAGGAGCGCCTTGATGCGCGCCAGCAGCTCGCGCGGCTCGAAGGGCTTGCCGAGGTAGTCGTCGGCACCCAGCTCGAGGCCGACGATGCGGTCGAGCGGCTCGCCGCGCGCCGTGAGCATCAGCAGCGGCAGCGCGCGCGTACGCGCGCTGGCGCGCAGCTCGCGGCACAGGTCGAGGCCGTCGCCGTCGGGCAGCATCAGGTCGAGCAGCAGCGCGTCGAAGCTCTCCGCGGCCAGCCGCTCGCGGCCGGCGGCGAGCGAGCCGGCGGTGGTGACCTCGAAGCCGGCATGGCGCAGGTAGTCGCCCACCATCGCGGAGAGGCGGGCGTCGTCGTCGATCAGCAGCACGCGGGAGCTCATCGGCGCAAGCATAGCGTCACGCTCCAAGACGGCGCCGGCCATGGCGCCCATCAGCGCGCGTGCTCCCGCTGCATGCGTTCCATGCGCTCGCGCATCATCTCGCCGCGCTGCTTCATGCGCTCGGCCAGCTTGGCGCGCTGCTCGGGCGTAAGCACCTTGCTCGCATCCAGCATCGCCTGCAGCATGCGCTTGCTGGCCTGCTCGTGAAGTGCCTGCATCTGCTGGCGAAGCTGCTCGGCGGCTGTCGCGTCGACGGTCGGGGCGCCGAAGATCTGCAGGCCGCGCTCATGCAGCGCGCGGCGCTGCTCGCGCTGGCCGCGCAGGTCGTCGGCGGCCGCCTTGAAGATCTGGCGGATCTGGGTGCGCTGCGCATCGCTGGCGTTCAGCCCGTCGAGCATGTGGTCGATGCCGCGGCCGCCCATCATCATCCCGGGGCCTTCCATGGCGCCCATGCCGTGCATGCCGGGCCCGTGGCCGGCCGGTTGCGCCCAGGCCGACAGCGCGAAGGTGGCCGCCACCGCGATCACCATGCCCGACAGCATCCACTTCATGCCGCGCGAGCCCGCAGTGCGGGGGGCGACGGCGACTTGGGTCCGAGACATCTCTGGCTCCTTTCAGCGGGCCGGGTCGGCCCATGGATCGAGATGCTCGTGGCCAGGGGTGAAGACGCGATGGCGCGGGGGTAAAGATCTGTGAATGCCGCGGACACGAAAAAGCCGCCTCGCGGGCGGCTGGTTCGTTGGCGGAGAAGGAGGGATTCGAACCCTCGATACGGTGAAACCGTATACCGGATTTCGAGTCCGGCGCATTCGACCACTCTGCCACCTCTCCGGTGTTCTGTGATGTTCGGCGGGTCGCTGCCGAGCCGCGCATTCTAGCGCACTCGCCCTGCCCGCTCAGGGCCGGGTGTGCAGGCTCAGTCCGTGAAGTGCGGCATGGCCGGGCTCGCTGCGCCAGCGCTGGCCGGGCACCATCGGCCAGGCGTCGGTGATGGTGCCCGTGGTGACCACGTCGCCCGCGCGCACCGTCCACCAGGGCGTATCGCGCGCCATCGCCTCCAGCCAGAGCTTGAGCGCGGTCAAGGGGCCGTCCAGGACGTTGGCGCCGCTGCCGGTGTCGACGACGCTGCCATCGCGAGAGAGCGTGAGCCGCAGCGCCGCGAGTTCTTCGCCGAGCCGTTCGAAGTGCGCGACGGGAACGCGCGGACCCACCAGCAGGCGGCCATGCAGCGCGAAATCCGCCACCGTGTCCGCGGCGGTGAAGCGCCAGCCTTCGAAATGCGTGTGGACGATCTCGAAACCGTGGGCCACCCAGGCCAGGCAGCCGATCAGTTCGTCCTCGCTCATGCCAGCGCGAGGAGCTTCGGCGAAGCCGAACACGATCTCCGGCTCCAGCCGGGGCTGCACCAGTCCGACCAGCGACACGGTGGCTCCAGTGCCGTCCAGCAGCGTCAGTGTGCTGTCCCACACCGGTGCCCAGATCGGCGCGAAGACGCCGTAGCGCGGCCAGATCGTGCGGTTGGTGAAGCCGATCTTGTAGCCGCACGGCCGCTCACCTCGGGCCATGCGCCGCTCGGTGAGCGCGCGGCCGACCTCGAAGGCCCGCGCCATCGTCAGGCCGCCCGGCTGCTCGCTCGGGAGGCCGGTGCAGCGCGCGCCGTCCCAGGCGGCCAGCAGCTCGTCGACGAGCGCGCCGACGGTCATGACCTCAGGCGCGCAGCACGTCGAGCCCGCCGACGTAGGGGCGCAGCACCGCCGGCACGCGGATCGAGCCGTCGGCCTGCTGGTGGTTCTCCAGCACCGCGACCAGCGCGCGCCCCACCGCCAGGCCGGAGCCGTTGAGCGTGTGCACCAGCTCGTTCTTGCCCTGGGCGTTCTTGAAGCGCGCCTGCATGCGCCGCGCCTGGAAGGCCTCGCAGTTGGAGCAAGAGCTGATCTCGCGGTAGGTGTTCTGCGCCGGCAACCACACCTCGAGGTCGTAGGTCTTGGTCGAGCCGAAGCCCATGTCGCCGGTGCACAGCGTGACCACGCGATAGGGCAGCTCCAGCTTCTGCAGGATAGCCTCGGCGTGGCCGACCATCTGCTCGAGCGCCTCGTAGCTCTTCTCGGGGTGGACGATCTGCACCATCTCGACCTTGTCGAACTGGTGCTGGCGGATCATGCCGCGCGTGTCACGCCCGGCGCTGCCCGCCTCGGAGCGGAAGCACGGGCTGTGGGCCGTCAGGCGGATCGGCAGCGCGTTCTCGGCCAGCACCTGCTCGCGCACGGTGTTGGTCAGCGAGATCTCGCTGGTGGAAATGAGGTACTGCTCGCGCTGCGTCTCGTCGCCGCCTCGGCTGACCCAGAACATGTCTTCCTTGAACTTGGGCAGCTGGCCCGTGCCCTCGAGGATCTCGCGGTTGACGATGTAGGGCGTGTAGCACTCGGTGTAGCCGTGCTCCTGCGTCTGCGTGTCGAGCATGAACTGCGCGAGCGCGCGATGCAGCCGCGCCGCCGGGCCGCGCAGGAAGGTGAAGCGCGAGCCGCTGAGCTTCGCGCCCGTGTCGAAGTCCAGCCCGAGCGGGCCGCCGAGGTCGACGTGGTCCTTGGGCGTGAAGTCGAAGGCGCGCGGCGCGCCCCAGCGTCGCACTTCCACGTTGCCGGTCTCGTCGGCACCGGTCGGCACGCTCTCGTGCGGCAGGTTGGGCACCGCCATCAGCATCGCGGCGAGATCGGCCTGGATCGCCTCCAGCCGCTCGGCCGAGGTCTTCAGTTCGTCGCCGATGCCGGACACCTGCGCCATCAGCGGGCCGGTGTCCTGCCCCTTGCCCTTGAGCTGGCCGATCTGCTTGGACAGGCTGTTGCGCTGGGCCTGCAGTTCCTCGGTGCGCGTCTGGATGGCCTTGCGCTCGGCCTCGAGCGACTGGAAGCGCGGCACGTCGAGAAAGGGTTGCGGCGCCTTGCGCGCCTCGAGGCGCGCCACGACGTGCGCCAGGTCCTTGCGCAGCAGGTTGATGTCGAGCATGGGAAGCCGGGCGCTGCGGCGCGCCCTCCGGAGGTCTGGAACCTCAGGATTGTAGGCAGGCCTCGGCGTGCGCCTCGGAGGCTGCCTCCTCGCGCGCCTCGCGCAGCACCGCGCAGGCGCACTCGCCGCAGCGGCCGCACTGCGTGGCCACGCCGAGCTCGAACTGCAGGCACTCCAGCGTCTGCGCGCCGTCGCGGGCGGCCTGGCGGATCTGGTGGTCCGAGATGCGACGGCAGACGCAGACGATCATGGTGTCCTCAGGAGGGTTCGCCCATCATGGACTGCAGATAGTTCTGCAGCCCGACCTTGCCGACCAGCTCGATCTGGGTCTCGAGGAAGTCGATGTGCTCCTCGGTGTCGTCGAGGATGGCCTGCAGGATGTCGCGCGAGACGTAGTCGCGCACCGACTCGCAGTAGGCGATGCCGTCCTTGATGGTGCCCTGCGCGCCCTGCTCGAGCTGGAGGTCGCAGGCCAGGATCTCCGGCACGTCCTCGCCGATCATCAGCTTGCCCAGGTCCTGCAGGTTGGGCAGGCCGTCGAGCATGAAGATGCGCTCCATCAGCCGGTCGGCGTGCTTCATCTCGCCGATCGACTCCTCGTATTCCTTCTTCGCCAGCTTGTCCAGGCCCCAGTGCTTGAGCATGCGGTAGTGCAGAAAGTACTGGTTCGTGGCGGTCAGCTCGTTCTTCAGCTGGGCGTTGAGGTGCACGAGGACTTGCGGATCGCTTTTCATGACGGTTCCCAAGGGTGGTCGAAGGCCGGCATCGTAGGCTCGACACCCTCGCGCCCGCAGCGATCGACATCTCGCCAGGGGTGCTAGAACTATAGTTGATAATTGTTCGCATTAGCAATACCATATCGGCATGAAGCTCAATGATCTGCCCGACGGCGCGCACGCCACGGTGGCCGCCGTGCGGCCGCGATCGGCCGAGCTGGAGCCCGGTGACCTGCGCCGGCTCGGCGAGCTGGGCTTCATCCCTGGCGAGCCGGTCTGGCTGCTGCGCCGGGGCCCGGGCGGCCGCGAGCCGCTGGCGGTGCAGGTGGGCGACACGCTGTTCGCGCTGCGCCGCGTCGAGGCCGAATGCATCGAGGTCGAGCCGCTGCCCGCCTGAGCCTGCCGGCCCGAGAACCATGACCCCTGCCTCCGCTGCCCTCGCCGCCCGCCCCTGGTGCGTGGCACTGGTGGGCAACCCCAACTGCGGCAAGACGGCGCTGTTCAACCTGCTGACCGGCGCGCGCCAGAAGGTCGCCAACTACGCCGGCGTCACCGTCGAGCGCAAGGTCGGCAGCGCGACGCTGCGCGACGGCCGCACGATCTCGGTGGTCGACCTGCCCGGCGCCTACAGCCTCAGCCCGGCGACGCCCGACGAGCAGATCACGCTGGAAGTGATCGAAGGGCGCCGTGCCGGAGAGGACGCGCCCGACGCGATCGTCGCCGTGGTCGACGCCACCAACCTGCGCATGAACCTGCGCCTGGTGCTCGAGCTCGGCCGTCTCGGCCGGCCGATGATCGTGGCGCTGAACATGGCCGACGTGGCGCGAGCCCAGGGCCTGGCCATCGACACCGCCGCGCTGGCGCGCGAGCTCGGCTGCCCGGTCGTCGAGACGGTGGCGATCCGCCGCCATGGTCACGAGGCGCTGCTGGCGCAGATCGCCTCCCAGATCGGTGGCGCCGCGCCCGCCGCGCCGATCGCCAACCCGCCCGCGCGCGACGCCGCGGAACTGCAGCGCGAGGTGCGCCGCATCCTCGCCATCGCCGCGCCGCAGGCGCCGCGCGTGCGGCGCTTCCGCCATGCGGTCGACGCCGTCGTGCTGCACCCGGTAGCCGGGCTGCTGCTGCTGGCCACCCTGCTGTTCCTGATGTTCCAGGCGGTGTTCTCGTGGGCCACGCTGCCGATGGATGCCATCAAGGCCGGCATGGCGGGGCTGGGCGAGTTCGTGACTGGCGCGATGGACGACGGTCCGCTACGCAGCCTGCTGGTCGACGGCGTGATCGCCGGGGCCGGCGGCGTGCTGGTGTTCCTGCCGCAGATCCTGATCCTGTTCTTCTTCATCCTGCTGCTCGAGGATTCGGGCTACCTGCCGCGCGCCGCATTCCTGCTCGACAACCTGATGGGCAAGGTCGGCCTGTCGGGCCGCGCCTTCATCCCGCTGCTGTCGAGCTTCGCCTGCGCAGTGCCGGGCGTGATGGCCACGCGCACCATCGCCAATCCGCGCGACCGGCTCGCCACCATCATGATCGCGCCGCTGATGACCTGCTCGGCAAGGCTGCCGGTGTATGCGCTGCTGATCGGCGCCTTCGTGCCCGAGCGCGACGTCGGCCCGTTCAACCTGCGCGGGCTCACGCTGTTCGGGCTGTACGTGGCAGGCGTCGTCTCGGCCTGTGCGGTGGCCTGGCTCATCAAGCGCTTCTGGACGCGCAAGAGCTACCAGCCGCTGATGCTCGAGCTGCCGCCCTACCGCCGGCCGAGCCTGCGCAGCCTCGCGCTCGGGCTGTGGGAGCGCACCGCGATCTTCCTGCGCCGCGTCGGCACGATCATCTTCTCGCTGATGGTGGTGCTGTGGTTCCTCTCCACCTGGCCCGGCCCGCCCGAGGGCGTCAGCGGCCCGGCGATCCAGTACAGCCTGGCCGGCCAGCTCGGCCACGCGCTGCAGCACCTGTTCGCGCCGATCGGCTTCAACTGGCAGATCTCGATCGCCCTGGTGCCGGGCCTGGCGGCGCGCGAGGTGGCAGTGGGCGCGCTCGGCACGGTGTACGCGCTCTCGGCGGCCGGTGACAACGTGGCCGATTCGCTCGCGCCGGTGATCGCGCAGGGCTGGTCGCTCGCCACCGCCTATGCGCTGCTGGCCTGGTACGTGTTCGCGCCGCAGTGCCTGTCGACCCTGGCGGTGGTCAAGCGCGAGACCAACTCCTGGCGCTACCCGCTCGCGATGCTGGCCTACCTGTTCGCGCTGGCCTACGCGGCGGCATTCGTGACCTACCGCGTCACGCTGTGGTTCGGAGGCTGAGACGATGCACGCACAAGCCTGGATCGCGGCGCTGATCGTGCTGGCCTGCTCGGCCTACGCCGGCTGGACGCTGCTGCTGCGGCCGCTGGTGCGCTCTCGCCGCGGCGGGGGCGCCGGCGGCTGCGCCGGCTGCGGCGGCCTCAACCGAGGCGGGCCATCGACTTGTCGCCCAGCCCCATCGGCAGCGGAAAGTGCACCGACTCCTCCACGCCCGGTAGCGTTCGTACGGAGACCGCACCCAGCGAGCGAAGACGCTCGATGACCTGCTGCACCAAGATGTCGGGCGCCGACGCACCGGCCGTCAGTCCGACGCGGTGCTTGCCCTCCAGCCACTCCGGCTTCAGGTCGGTGGGCTGGTCGACCATGTAGGCGGGCGTGCCCAGGCGCTGCGCCAGCTCCTGCAGGCGGTTGCTGTTCGAGCTCGTCGGGCTGCCGACGACGATCACCACGTCCACCGAGGGCGCCAGTACCTTCACCGCATCCTGGCGGTTCTGCGTCGCGTAGCAGATGTCCTGCTTCTTCGGCTCGCGCACGGTGGGAAAGCGGCGCTTCACCGCGGCGAGGATCTCGGCCGCGTCGTCCACCGACAGCGTGGTCTGCGTCACCACCGCGAGGCGCTCGGTCTGCGGCAGCACGAGCGCCTCGACATCGGCCACGTCGTCGACCAGGTAGATGCCGCCGTCGAGCTGGCCCATGGTGCCTTCGACTTCCGGATGGCCCTTGTGGCCGATCATGATGAAGTCGTAGCCCTCCTTGTGCAGCTTGGCCACCTCGACGTGCACCTTGGTCACCAGCGGGCAGGTGGCGTCGAAGATCGAGAAGCCGCGCCGCGTCGCCTCGTCGCGCACCGCGCGCGACACGCCGTGCGCGCTGAACACCAGCGTGGCGCCGGGCGGCACCTCGGCCAGGTCCTCGATGAAGATCGCGCCCTTGGCCTTCAGGTCGTTGACCACGTAGGTGTTGTGCACGATCTCGTGGCGCACGTAGATCGGCGCGCCGAACTTCTTCAGCGCGCGCTCGACGATCTCGATGGCCCGATCCACGCCGGCGCAGAAGCCGCGCGGCTCGGCGAGCAGCACCTCGTGCAGTTCGATCTCCGGCGCGGCCATCACAGCACCCCGATCAGCTG
>WBZM01000585.1_pt1 | contig 48141 bp, 50 predicted proteins | sample 5204271 | NCBI WGS metagenome assembly WBZM01 (sample SAMN12344346, study PRJNA552823) | activated sludge metagenome | biome: Activated sludge suspended growth; feature: Nitrification reactor; material: Wastewater; isolation source: activated sludge from nitrification reactor of wastewater... | reverse complement strand
GGAACCAGGTTTTCCGTTGGCGCGCCGGGGACATGGACCGCTCCCAAGGAGGGTAGCAGCGGCGGCCTCACCGTCCAGAAATCGGCCGATGACCGGCGGTACCACGGCCCGGCGACGCCGGAGCCCGTGCCCCAGCCCGTGCCCCAGCCCAGCCCGTGCCCCAGCCCAGCCCCAGCCCCAGCCCCAGCCCCAGCCCCAGCCCAAGCCCAAGCCCGAGCCCCAGCCCCAGCCCGAGCCCGAGCCCGAGCCCTAGCCCTAGCCCGAGCCCGAGCCCCAGCCCGAGCCCGTGCCCGAGCGCCAGTCCTCGCCCCTACCTCCCCGGCGCCAACCCCAGGAACTTCCCCATCATGAGGTCCAGCCACCGCGCCGGCAGCAGCCTCGGCATGATCCAGTTGGCGAACCGCCCCGCCACCGGCGCGTAGCGCACCCGCGGCCGCGCCGACGTGAGCGCGTGGTGCACCACCTCGGCGATCCGCTCCGCCGGCCAGCCCTTCCGGCCCTCGGTGAGCACGTACTCCCGCATCCGCCGCAGGGCCGGGCCGTAGGCGCTGCCCAGGTAGGGCGCCACGTCGGCCTCCTCCGCCTTGTCCCAGATCGGCGTGGCCACCATGCCCGGCCCGACGATGCTCACGCCGACGCCGTGGACCAGGAGCTCCCGGCGCAGGCTCTCCGAGAGCCCCTCCAGCCCGTGCTTGGAGGCGCAGTAGGGGCCGAGGAAGGGAGAGCCGATCCGGCCCGAGATGGAGGACATCATCACCACCCGGCCGGGCGCGCCGGTCCGCGCGGGATCGCTCCCGAGCAACGGAAGGAAGGCGCGCGTCACCACCAGCGGGGCCACCAGGTTGACCTCCAGCTGGTGACGCAGCTCCTCGATGGGCAGGAGCTCCAGCGGCCCGGCCACGGCGACGCCGGCGTTGTTGACGAGGCCGGTGAGGCGGCGGCCCCCGAGGGCCTTGGCCACGGCGGCCGCGGCGGCCTCGATGGCGGGGCCGTCGGTGACGTCGAAGGTGAGCGGCGTGAAGCGCGACCCCAGCTCGGCGACCAGGGCCGCCGCCGCCTCCGGGCGCCGCACGCTGCCGAAGACGTGGAAGCCGCGGGCCGCGAGGAACCGCGCGGTGGCGAGGCCGATGCCGGTGGAGACGCCGGTGATGACGACGGTCTGGTCCATGGCCCCTGTGTGGCAGGGCGCCGGATGGAGCGCAAGGCGCCGCGTGGGCCCAGGCTCGCCGGCGCTCACCCGGTGAGTCCGCCCCCTCACCCCGGCCCTCTCCCCCTGCGAGGGAGAGGGGGAGAACTCGCGAGGCGAGCCCAAGCCCCAACCCAAGCCCCAACCCGAGCCCCAACCCGAGCCCCTGCCCCTGCCCCTGCCCCTGCCCCTGCCCCTGCCCCTGCCCCTGCCCCGACCTCGACCTCGACCCCGACCCCGACCTCATCCCCACCCTCCCCCTCCCCTTGCCCCATTCCCCACCCTCCCCGCCCGCGCCATCCTCTCCTCACCCCGCGTGCCAGCACGCACAGCGGATCCCCGGCCCTTCCGGCCGGGCCACGGCCCGCCGCGGCGGGCAGCGAGGACGACCATGGAAGACGCACAGCTGGGCCAGGACTACGCCGGGATGCGCACCTTGTTGCAGGGGCTCCCTGCGCTGGCGGAGTCGGAGGGCGAGCCGGTGGCCGCGCGCCGCTTCGGCGAGGCGGTGGCCGCCCTCTCGCGGCGGCGGGCGGCCCTCCCGCCGGACCGGGACCAGGCCGAGATGGACGCCTTCCGCCGCGCCTGCCTGCCGGTGGTGCTCCAGTCGGAGCTGGCGCACTACGTCTTCTCCCGCCCGCGCGGCTACCCCGGCGACTTCGTCACCCAGGAGCTGATCTGGAACGGCCGCACCCTGGGCGGCGAGCACCGCTACCGCGGCCTCTCGCCGGCCGGCCGCCTCCTCGGCGCCCTCACCCTCGACAGCGAGGCCTGCGCCGCCAACGAGACCCGGCTGCGGCGGCTGGCGCGGCTGGTGCGGTGCGGCGGCCTCGACAGCGTGGCCAGCATCGGCTGCGGCTCGGCCATCGAGTACTGGGGCGAGGACGGCGAGGTGCCGGCGCGGGTGCTGCTCCTCGACCAGGACGAGGGCGCCCTCCGGCGGGCCCGCGACCGCGGGCGCTTCGCGGGCGGCCAGGTCTCGCTGCGCCACGAGAACGTGGTGCGCACCGTGCTCCGAAACGGGCGCCAGCGCCAGCTGGGCGAGCACGACCTGGTCTACTCCTTCGGCCTGCTCGACTACTTCCCGGTGCCCATGGCGAGGCGGCTGGCGGCGGCGCTCTGGGAGAGCGTGCGCCCGGGCGGCCGGCTGCTCCTCACCAACGCCCACCCCGGCAACCCCACCCGCGCCTGGATGGAGTGGGCCGGCGACTGGTGGCTCGACCACAAGCACGAGGCCGAGATGCGCTCGCTGGCGGACGGGCTGCCGGACGCCGAGGCGGTGGGCTGGGAGCTCGACCCCCACGGCGTCTACCAGCACCTGGAGGTGCGGCGGGCGGCGTGAGGCGCCAGCCGACGCGGGCCCCGGGGCGTCCCCGGGGTCCGCGCCGCGGCGCGCCCTAGCGCGCCTCCACCGGCTTCACGTAGATCTCGCCGGCGATCTCCGGATCGAGGGCGATGGTGGTCTCGCCCACCTCGATGACGTAGCTCGGCGAGCGCTGGTGGAGGCGGATGTCGCTGCCGGGGATCACCCCCAGGGCGGCCAGCCGGTCCATGCGGTCGTGGAACTTGGGCGCGATGAAGACGATGCGCCCGGTGGCGCCCAGGTCGAAGTGGGCCAGGCCGGTCACCAGCGGCCGCACCGAGCGCTGGTAGGTGCCGCAGCACGGGCCGGGCGGGATGGGGTTGCCGTGCGGGCAGGTGGGCGGGTGGCCCAGCAGCGTGCAGACCGAGTCGGTCGCCTCGGGCGAGAGGATGTGCTCCAGCTCGCAGGCCTGGCGCTCCATGGTGGTCTCGGAGACCGCCAGCAGGTCCTTGAAGAGCCGCTCGGTGAGCCGGTGGCGCCGCACCACGTCGCGGGCCCGCTTCTCGCCCTTCTCGCTCAGCGCCACCCGCTCCCCGTCGAGGCGCAGGAAGCCGCCGGCCTCCAGCTCCTTCAGGTCCTCGGCGGCGGCGCCGGGGGCGTGCCCCTCGCCGGCGTGGGCCAGGATGGCCGCGGCGCCGTCGCGCCCGGCTTCCTTCTCGGTGAAGACGGTCTCCAGGATCTCGTCGATCCGCATCGGCTGCATGGCGTTCAGGGTCCCCTCCCCGGGGTGCGGCGCTGGAAGAGCTGCTTGAGCTTGCCGGCCAGGCCGGCGTTCTCCTGCGGGAAGCTGTAGCCGCAGGATGGGCAGCAGACGACGCGGCAGCCCTTGGCCATGGGGCAGCTCGGGCGGCAGCCCTGCCCGCTGGTGTCGAACTCGGTCGAGCAGAGCGGGCACAACTCGAAGGTGCGCGCGGGGGGCGAGCCGGCCGCCGCGCCGCCATGGTCGAGGGCCGCCATCAGTAGAGCCACCGCATCAGCTGGTTGATGAGCGCCCCGGTGCCGAAGGCGAAGGGCAGGATGAAGGCCATCATGGAGAAGCCGGTCTTCCAGCCGCGCTCCTTCAGGATCATGAAGAAGTTGGCGATGCAGGGGATGAAGAGCGTGATGGTGACCAGCGCCACCACCACCTCGATCTGCATCTCCCGGGTCATGGTGCCGGCGTCCATGAAGGGCTGGTAGTGGGCGAAGAGCCCGGCGGCGGCGTAGTCGCGGCGCAGGAAGCCCAGGATGAAGGCGCCGGCCGCCTCCTTGGGCAGGCCGAGCAGGCCGGACATGAGCGGCTCGAAGGCCCGCTCGATGGCCGCCAGGCCGTGGAAGCGGTCCAGCACGTAGAGCAGCAGCGTGCCGAGGAGGAAGAGCGGCATGGCCTCGCGCAGGTACCACTCGATGCGCGCCATGGTCTTCACCAGCACGTTGGAGAGCTGCGGCACCCGGAGCGGGGGCAGCTCCAGCATGAAGTCCGAGCCGCGCCCGGGGATGACCTTGGCGGCCAGCCAGCCGATGAGGAAGATCACCGCCAGCAGCGTCCCGCCGAACCAGACCATGGCGCTGAAGGGCAGCGGCGCGGTCATGGCCAGGATCACGGCGAGCTGGGCGCTGCAGGGGACCGCCAGCGCCAGCAGCAGCGTGACGATGACCCGCTCCTTGCGTGTCTCCATGATGCGGGCGGTCATGGTGGCCATGGTGTCGCAGCCGAGGCCCAGCACCATGGGGAGCACCGCCTTCCCGTTCAGCCCCATCTTCTTGAAGATCTGGTTCACCATCACCGCCAGGCGCGGCAGGTACCCCGAGTCCTCCAGGATGGAGAAGGCGATGAAGAAGGTGGTGACGATGGGCAGCACGATGGCCACCGCGTAGGAGAGCCCCATCGAGACCAGGCCGTAGCGGCCGATGAGGAAGCCGCCGTGGTCCTTGAAGGCCACGCCGGCCGGGCCGATGAGGAACTCCTGGACGCCGCCGGCCGGCAGCACCGCGCGGAGCGCCCCCTCCAGCCACGGCACGATCCAGGCGTGGAAGACGGTGTCCTCCAGGAAGTCCACCGCCGTGCCGGCCCCGAAGTCGCCCACGAACCAGTAGCAGGCGAAGAGCACCACCGCGAGGATGGGCACGCCCCAGAGCGGATGGGTGGACCAGCCGCCCAGCTTGCGGGCGAAGGTGCTGGCCACCGAGCGGTCGCCGCGGGTCACCACCGCGTCGTGGAGCTTGTCCACCGAGGCCAGCCGCTGGCGGGCCACCACGAAGCGCAGCGACTCGGGGTAGCGCGAGGCCAGCTGGCGGCGGGCGTCGTCGAGGCGGGCCAGGTCGCCGGCGGTGAGCGTGGCGGCGAGGTGCGCCCGCAGCGAGTCGTCGCCCACCAGCGCCATCAGCGCCAGGGCGCGGCGCCCCAGGCCGCCAGGCGGCATGAGCGGCTCCACCTCGGCCAGGGCCGCCTCGATGTGCACGTCGTAGCGCGGCAGGAACCCGGAGGCGCGGGCCTCGCCGAGGCGGGCCTGCAGCGCGGCCAGCCCCTGGCGCTGCACCGCCACGGTGGGCACCACGTCGATGCCCAGGGCCTTCTGCAGCTTCTCGTGGTCGATGGCGAAGCCGCGGCTGGCGGCCTCGTCGGCCATGTTGAGCGCCAGCACGAAGGGGACGCCGGCCTCGGCGAGCTGCGCCGTGAGGAGCAGGCCGCGCCGCAGGTTCTTGGCGTCGCAGACCTGCAGGCAGGCGTAGCCGCGCTCCGAGAGCAGGATGTCGCGGGTCACCTGCTCGTCCTCGGACATGGGGAGCAGGTTGTTGGTCCCCGGCGTGTCCATGACGTGCCAGGGGTGGCCCTCGATGGTGGCCGAGCCGCGCGTCACCTCGACGGTGGTGCCGGGGTAGTTGGAGACGGTGACGTAGCGCCCGGTCAGGGCGCCGAAGAGGACGCTCTTCCCGACGTTGGGGTTGCCCACCAGGATGACGGTGCGGGTGGCGGCCACCACCTGCTTGTCGAGGTCCGGGGGGCGGGCGGCGGCGGCGCCGGCGGGGGGCGTCACGGCGCCACCTCCCCGGCGGCGGGCTGCCGGCAGCGGGCGCAGCGCCCGTAGAGCTCCAGCTTGTGCGACTCGACCTCGAAGCCGTGGCGCGCCGCCTCGCGGGCCTGCAGCGCCTCGATGCGCCGGTTGGCGAACTCGACGATCTCGCCGCAGCCGGTGCAGATGAGGTGGTCGTGGTGGGGGCGGCCGGCACCCGGCTCCCAGCGGGTCTGGCCGTCGCCGAACTGCCGGGCCACGGCGAGTCCGCACTCGGAAAGCAGCTTCATGGTCCGGTAGACCGTGGCCAGGCTGACCCGCGGATCGGCGGCCCGGGCGTGCTCGGCCAGCTCCTCCACCGAGACGTGCCCGTCGAGGCGGAAGAAGGCCTCGGCCACCAGCTCGCGCTGCCGGGAGTGCTTGAGACCGCGGCTCGCGATGTAGGCCGCGAGTGCGGCCGGCCCGGCGCTGCCGCCGCTGGCCTGGCCGTGAAACCCTACCTGGACGACGTTCGTATCGGCGCTCATCTTGATAGCGATTCTCATTATCAGCACCCCGCCGGGCCTGCAAGCCCTTTGAGAGGGCCGCGTCCAGGCTCGGGGGCTGAAACGAGCGATACGAGCGAAGAGACAGGGACTCAGCGCGCCGCGGGGATCACGCCCCGGTCGCGCCAGAGCACCCGCCAGGCGTCGGCCGACCCGGGCGCTGCGCCAGCGTCTCGGCCGGCCAGGGCCACCAGCGAGGCGTGGGCCTCCGACCGGACCTCCGGGGAGGCGTCCTCCAGCAGCGCCACCAGCCGCTCCACCTGCCGCAGGGCCTCGGCCTTCGGCCGGTGCCGCACCAGCTCCGCCGCCAGCGCCCGGGTGGCCGGATCGGGCGCGCCGAGCGGGCCGGCCAGGTCCAGCCCCTGGTGCACCACGGGCGGCGGCTCCATCACCAGGCCGGCCACCACGCCCAGCACCAGGCACATCAGCCCGACCTGCACCAGCGCCTTGCCGGCGCGGTAGCGGCCGGCGCGCACCAGGGCGAAGCGGTAGGTGGTGTAGCCGGCGATGAACAGCACCAGCAGCGCCAGCACCACCACCCGCACCGCGTTGCCGCCCCCCGCCTCCCAGGCACGCGGCAGGCCCAGCAGCGCCCCGCCGGCGGCGGCCAGCAGGAGGGCGAAGAGGACCCAGCGCAGGGCCAGGACGAGGCGCGGGATGGCGGGGCGGAGGCGCGGCTCGGTGGGCATGGGGGCCGCAGTGAACCATGCGCCGCCCCGGCCGGCAACCGCGCGCGGCGGTCCTTGACTGGCGGCCCCCGGCGTCGCAGGGTGCGCCCCCATGGCGGACCTGGACCGGGAGCTGGTGGAGCGGGTGGCGCGCTGGTGCGCCGAGGCGGGGCGGACGGCGGGGGTGGCGGAGATCCGCGCGGCGCTCGGCGGGCTCGGCTGGGACGAGGTGCTGGCGCTCCGGGCCCTGCTGGCCGATCCGCCTCCGGCCGCGCCCCTCGGCCCGTACGCCCTGGCCGACCTGGCCCGCGGCGTGCCGGCCGATCTGGCCGTCGAGCGCGAGCGGACGGACCGCTACCCGAAGGGGCCAGCGGGCGACGCCCCGCCCCCTCCCCCGGCGCCGGAGGCCGACGCGGGGAAGCCGCTCGCGGCGAAAAAGGGGGCGCGCCGCTCCCGCCGCGCCACCGTGGTGGTCCGGAAGCCGGTGGCCGCCCCGCCGCCGGCGCCGCCGCCGCGCCTCCCGCTCCTCGACCAGCTGATGCTCCCCGAGGGGCGGGCCGTGCTGGAGCGGCTCCAGCGCAAGAGCGGCGCTGCCCGGCCGCGCCTGCTGGCGGCCCTCTCGGCGGGCCACCGGCGCGCCGACGGGGAGCCCATCTCCGACGCCGACCTCGACCGCCTCCTGGCCCACCACGGCCAGGCCCGCGCCTTCCAGCGCCGGGAGAAGGACGAGCTGCTCCACGCCCTCCGCGCCGCCGGCGGCGTGAGGACCCGCGCCGCCGCCGCCCTGGGCTACGCGCCCGAGGCCCTCGACGCCGCCCTGGAGCGGGCCGGCGCCGCCGCCGAGGCGGGGAAGCTGCGCGACGCCAAGCGGCGCGAGCTGGAGGCCCGCGCCTCGACGCTCTCCGAGAAGGCCCGGCTGCTCCTCGCCGATCCCGAGCGGCTCGACGACCTCGGCCTGCTGGCGAAGCTGGAGACCGACCTGCGGGCCCGGCTGCCCGGCCACCTCGCCCTCCTCGCCCAGGTCGGCCCGGCCACCTCGCTGGCTCTCGCCGACAGCCTGGCCCTCCCCCGCGCCGAGGTGGAGGCGCTGCTGGCCCGGCTCGGCGTCCCCCTCCCCGCCAGCCGCCCGGGACGCCCGGGCCGGCCAGGCCCCCGGGATGGCGGCGACCGGCCGCCGCGCCGCACCGGAGATCGGCCCGCCGGGCGAAGCTTCGATCGCCCCGCGCGCCCCGCTGGCGACCGCCCGTCCCGCCCGCCAGGCGGTCGGCCCTCGCGTCCCCCTGGCGACCGGCCCTCGCGTCCGCCTGGCGACCGGCCTTCCCGGCCCGCCGGCGACCGGCCCTTCCGGCCCGGCAGGCCCACCGGCGACCGGCCGGCCGGCCGCTCCTTCGACCGGCCCGCGCGCCCAGCCGGCGACCGCCCGGCCGGCCGCCCCGGCGCGGCGGGCGGCGAGCGCCCCTTCCGCCGGCCTGCGGGCCGCCCCGGTCCGACCGCCGGCGGGCCCTCCGGCCCTCGCCCGACCCGCCCCGGCGGGCCTCGCGGCCCGCGCCCCCCCGGCCGCGGCCGCCCGCCCCGCTAGCCCCGCCCCCGGCCGCAGGACCGCCGCCCACCAGGCTGGCGGGGCCCGCGGGCCGGGCCTAGGATCTCCCCGTGCCCATCTACGAGTTCGTCTGCGAAGCGTGCGGTCGCCTCACCGAGGTCATGCAGAAGGTGAGCGATCCCCCACCGGCCGCCTGCCCGGAGTGCGGGGGCGGCCGGATGGCCAAGCTGGTGTCGCGCACCAGCTTCCAGCTGAAGGGGGGCGGCTGGTACTCCGACCTCTATTCCTCGCCGAAGACCAAGCCGGAGCCGGGTGCCAAGCCGGCCGTGGCGGCGGCGCCGGCCTCGGGCGGGAGCGCCTCGGGCGGCGGCAGCGCGCCGGCCGCGCCGGCCAAGGCCGCGCCATCCGGCGGGGGCTCCGGGAGCTCCGGCGGCACGGGCGGCACCTAGCCAGGTGCCGGCCCGCGTCGCGGCGGCGCCTACTTGGGCTTGGGGGCCGGCTTGCCCTTCTCGAAGACCACGCCGTCGCCGTACTTGGCGACGATCTGCTTCTTGGTCTTGAGGCCGGTCTGCTCGATGACGAAGTTGGGCACCCGGCGGGCGCGGCGGTCGGCCGCCCACTTGGTGAGCTCGGCGCGGGGGCGCGCCGCGCGTCCCCGCCCGCGGCCCCGGCCGCGGCCGCTGGCGCCGGCGTTCTTGCGCAGCTCCTCCTCGAGGCGCGCGGCCACCAGGTCGGAGATGCTGCGCGCGATGGCCAGCGAGGCGCGCTTCACCACGCCTTCCACGGCGTCCTTCACGATGTCGTCGAGCGAGGCGGCGGTGCGGGCCATGGGGGCTCCTGGTGCGGTGATTGGATTGCTGAGATAACCCATGGGTCAAACATGGGTAGGGCGCACTATATTCTGCTTTTTCGAGGTGGCAATCCCCTTTCTCTGCTACGCTCCGGCGCACGCCGCACCCGGGCCCTCTGGCGAAACTGGTAGACGCACTCGACTCAAAATCGAGCGGGGCGACCCCCCATCCCGGTTCGAGTCCGGGGAGGGCCATCCAGCCCGCGGCGATTCCACTTGCGGGGTGAGTCCGCGCGCGGGTATTGCTCCGCGCCGGACCCTCGGAGCCACCATGTACAACCTGATCCTCAGCCTGGCCGCCGGCGTGCTGGTCGCCCTCGCCATCAACCTGGGCACCAGCTTCGGCTGGGTGGCCGCGGTCTTCCCGGGCCTCATCGTGGCCACCGCGCTCTACGTCTACGTCGCCTACCGCATCCGCAAGAAGATGGACGCGGTGAACGAGGTGGTGCAGCGCGAGCTGATGGCCCGCCGCTTCGAGAAGGCCATCCAGGCGCTCCAGGGCGGCTTCGCCTACGCCAACTGGCAGTTCCTCATCTCCAACCAGCTGCACGCCTCCATCGGCATGCTGCGCTACCTCACCGACGACCTCGACGGCGCGGTGCCGGAGCTGGAGCAGGGGCTGCCCAAGGGCTGGCTCGGCAAGCTGGTCTACCGGGACTGGATGGTCCGGGCCATGCTCGGCGCCGCCCGCTACCGCAAGCGCGACCTCTCCGGCGCGCTGGCCCTCTTCGCGGAGGCCACCAAGGTCTCGCCGAAGGAGGGGCTCGCCTGGTCGGCGCACGCCTGGGTGCTGGAGAAGGAGGGCCGGCACGAGGAGGCCATCGCCGTGCTGGGCAAGGGCGCGGCCGAGAGCCCCAAGGACGAGAAGCTGGCCGACTCGCTCCAGTCGCTGCAGAACGGCAAGAAGCTCAAGCTCTGGAAGCTCTACGGCGAGCAGTGGTACCAGTTCCGCCTGGAGGCGCCGCCCATGATGATGGACCCGGCGGCCAACCGGAGCCGGCGGCAGCTCTTCCGCAAGCGCTAGCCGGTGGTGTCGTGGCGCCCGACCGGGCGCCGTCAGACGTGTCAGGCGCCCCCGTAGCCGATGGCGACGCGGCCCCGGTCGAGGATCACCGGCACGCTCCGGTCGCCCTCGGTGAGCGCCAGCATGCGCGCCAGGGCGGCGGGGTCGGCCTTCACGTTCCAGTAGGTGACCGGCACCCCGCGCGCGGCGTAGTCCCGCCGCGCCGCCGAGGTGTACCCGCAGTCGTCCTTCCCGAAGATCTCCACCGGTTCGCGCGTGGCCATGTGCTCGCTCCTCCCCTCCCGGGGAGGTACCAGGGCCCGCCTCGCGCGACCAGCCACGGGGGGATCCCGCCCCTTCCGGGGCTGCGTCCCCACCCCGCGGGCCGGTCGCCGCGCACGGCGTCCGGATCCCCTCTACACTCGTCGATGGGGGTGCGAGGTGGCGAGCCGCCGACCGGTGCGCCGGAAGCGGGCGTTCCTGGACGCAGGCGCGGTGCGCGCGCTGCGGGCGGTGGCGCCGTTCCTCGACGCCCTGGCCGCCGCGCCGGCCCAGGCCCCCGCCGCCGCCGCCCGGTCGCTCCGCGCCGCCGTGGCCGCCACCTTCGGCTGGCGCTGCACCCTGGCGCGGGGCGCGCCCGGCGCGCCGCTGGGCCAGCCCATGCGGCTCGGCGAGGCCGAGGCCGTCATCCCGGTGGCCCCGGGCGCCGGCGCCATGCGCCTCCGCGGCGGGCCACCCCAGGCCCTGGCGCGGGTGGCCACCCTGTGCGCGCAGGCGCTGGCCCAGGCCCGGGCCCACCCGGTGGAGGGCACGACGCGGGCGGCCCCGTCCCGCCCCCGCGTGCTGGTGGCCGATCGCGACGCCGCGGCCCGCCTCGAGGTGGCCCGGCTCCTCGATCCCGACCACGAGGTGATCACCGCCGACGACGAGGCGGCGGCCGTGGAGCTGGCCCGCGCCGGGCGGGTGGACGCAGTGGTGCTGGGGACCGCGCTGCCCGGGCCGCCCGGCCTGGCGGCGCTGGCGGCGCTGCGCCAGGAGCGGCCCGGGGCCGAGCTCCCGGCGCTGGTGCTGGCCGGGCGCGCCGACGAGGCGCTGCGGGTGCGGGCGCTGGAGCTGGGCGCCGACTTCATGCCCAAGCCGGTCTCCGGCGCCGAGCTGCGGGCCCGGCTGGCCCGGGTGCTGCGCCAGGCCAGCTCGGCCCGGGCCCTGCGCTACGAGGCCCACACCGACCCGCTGACGCGCCTGCCCAACCGCCGGGCGCTGGAGGAGCGGCTCGGCGAGGAGGTGACGCGCGCCGAGCGCTACCGCACCGGGCTGGCCTGCATCATGGCCGACCTCGACGGCCTCAAGCCCATCAACGACGCCCTGGGCCACGCCGCCGGCGACCGGGCGCTGCAGGCGCTGGCGGCGGTGCTCCGCACCGAGCTGCGCGAGTCGGACTTCGTGGCGCGGGTGGGCGGCGACGAGTTCCTGCTGCTCCTGCCCCACACCGGCGCCGAGGAGGCGCTGGTGCTGGCCGAGCGGGTGCGGCGGCGGCTGGAGCAGGTCCCCTTCGAGCCGGGGATGGTGCTGCGCGCCTCCTTCGGCGTGGCCGCCATGGGGCCGGGCCAGGGGGGCGAGGCGCTGGTGCAGGCCGCCGACCGGGCGCTCTACGCAGCCAAGCGGGCCGGGCGGGCCACGGTGCGGCTGGCCGGGGTCCCGGCGCGGCGCCGGGCCTGAGGGGCCGGGGCGCCGCCGGGCACGGGGCGCGCCGTCAGGCCGCCGGCCCGCCCTCCCCGTCGCCGCCCACGCGGGCGCGCGCCTCGGCGGCGTACCGGTTGAGCTTGTTGTAGAGCGTCTTCTCGCTGATGCCGAGCAGCTCGGCGGTGCGCGCCTTGTTGCCGCCGTTCCGCTGCAGCGAGGCGATGATGTAGTCCTTCTCCACCTGGTCGAGGGTCAGGCCGAGGCCGAGGCGCAGCCCGGCCGACTCCGGGTGGGCGGTGGCCTGCATGTCGGGCGGCAGGTGCTCCTCGCCGATGACCTCGCCGTCGGCCAGGATCATGGCCCGCTCCACCGTGTTGCGCAGCTCGCGGATGTTGCCGGGCCAGGCGTAGCCCTGCAGCGTGGCGGTGGCCGCCGGGGTCAGCCCCTGGACCCGCTTGCCGGTCTCGGCGTTGAACTTCTCGATGAAGTGGTGGACCAGCATCGGGATGTCCTCGCGCCGCTCCTTGAGGGGCGGCAGGTGGACGGTGAAGACCGAGAGCCGGAAGAAGAGGTCCTCGCGGAAGCGGCCGCGCCGGATCTCCTCCTTGAGGTCGCGGTTGGTGGCGCAGATGACCCGCACGTCCACCTCGACCTCGCCGCGCCCGCCCAGCCGGCGGATCTTGCGCTCCTCCAGCACGCGGAGGAACTTGGCCTGCAGCTCCAGCGGCAGCTCGCCGATCTCGTCGAGGAAGAGGGTCCCGCCGCTGGCCAGCTCGAAGTTCCCGAGGCGGCGCTGGTCGGCCCCGGTGAAGGCGCCCCGCTCGTAGCCGAAGAGCTCGGACTCGATGAGGGTGGCGGGGATGGCCGAGCAGTTGAGGGCCACGAAGGCCTTGTCCTTGCGCGGCGAAAGGCTGTGGACGGCCCGCGCCACCACCTCCTTGCCGGTGCCGCTCTCCCCGCCGATGACCACGCTGGCGGTGGAGGGGGCCACCTTCTTCACCAGCTCGAAGACCTTCTGCATGGCCGGGGCGGCGCCCACCATGTCGGTGCCCGGCGCCAGCTCGGCGATGCGGCGGCGCAGCACCTGCACCTCGCGCAGGGTCTCCTGCTTCTCCAGCGCCCGCTCCAGCACCACCCGGAGGCGCGGCACCTCCAGCGGCTTCTCGATGAAGTCGTAGGCCCCCTCGCGGATGGCCTGCACGGCGATCTGGATGGAGCCGCGGCCGGTGAGGAGCACCACCGGGCAGTCGGGCAGCTCGGCGCGCAGGGCGCGGAGGAGCCACAGGCCGTCCATGTTGGGCATCACCAGGTCGGTGAGGATCACCTCGGGGTGCCACTCGATGGCGCGGCGCAGCGCCTCCGACCCGTCCCCCGCGGCCAGCACGTCGTAGCCCCAGCGCGCCACCAGCTCGGCCAGCGCCTCGCGGCCGTCGGCCTCGTCGTCGACGATGAGCACCCGGCGCTTCATGTCAGCTCGGCCCTCGGCAACCGCACGGTCACCCGCTCCTGCCCGCCCTCGCGGGCCAGCTCCAGCGAGCCCCCCAGGGCCCGCGCCACCTCGGCGGCCACCGCGTGGTCATAACGGAGGTCGGCCTCGGCGGCACCCGTGGTGTGCTCGACCGTGAGCACCACCGCGCCCGGCACGCCGGCGGCGCGGGCGGCGATGCGGCCGCCCCCGGGCGTCGCCAGCGCGGCCCGGCCGAAGACCCCCAGCAGGAGGCGCACCGCCCGGGCCGGCCGCACCGCCGCCATGGCCGCCCCGGGGAGCGCGGAGACCTCGCAGGCGATGCCCTGGCGGCGGAAGTGCGGGCCGAAGAGGCTGGCCGCGTCGGACAGCGCCGCCCCCAGATCCACCCCCTCCAGGTCGTATGAGGTCGAAGGGGCGGCGGCGTCGCGGAAGCGGCGCATCAGCTCGTTCACCTTGGCCACCTGGTCCTGCAGGGTGGCCAGGTGGCCGCCGGCGGCCTGGGCCGCCTCCCCCTCGCCCAGCTTCTCCTGGGCCAGGGCCACCTGCAGGGTCATGGCGTTGAGGACGTTCTTCACCTCGTGGGCCAGCCCCCCGGCCACCACCGCCATGCCCTCCGAGCTGACCGAGAGCTCCAGCCGTTCGCCGTCGCGGCGCCCGCGCACCACCAGGAGCGCCCCGTCGGACGTGGGCCAGCGCTCCACCTGGACCGGCCCGAGCGGCCCGTCCAGGTCGGCCACCGCCCGGGCCGGGCCGGCCAGCACCGCGGCCAGGGCCGGCGCCGCGGCGGCGGCCTCCCGCAGGGCGCCGGGCGCCGGGGTGGCCCCCAGGCCCAGCGAGGCGCTGAAGCCCGGGTCGGCCGTCACGAGGAGGCCCTGGTGATCGACGACGGCGGCGCCGCGGGCGTGGTGGAGCATGGCGATCGGCCGGTCAGCGGCGCGGAGGGGTGCGCCGGGCGCTGGCCTTGGCCTTCGCCTTCACCCGGCCCTTCGAGGCCGCGGCCCCGGCCCGGGGCGGGGTGACGGCGTGCGGCGCGCCGGTGTCGGCCGGCTGGAGGTCGGGTCGGGCCGGCACGTTGAGCGAGACCAGCTCGATGCCGATCTGCTGCGCGTACTCGAAGATGCGGTTGTCCCGGTAGAACTCGCCGAAGACGATGCGGCTGCAGCCGGAGTTGGCGATCACCTTGAAGCAGGGCCAGCAGGGCGAGGCGGTGGTGTAGATGGTCGCCCCCTCGATGGCCACGCCGTTCTTGGCGGCCTGCGTGATGGCGTTCACCTCGGCGTGCACGGTGCGGACGCAGTGGCCGTCCTCCATCATGTGCCCCGCCTCCGAGCAGTGCGGCAGGCCCCGGATCGAGCCGTTGTAGCCGGTGGAGAGGATGGTCTTGTGCCGGACCAGCACCGCCCCCACGTGCTTGCGATCGCAGGTGGCGCGGGTGGCCACCACCCGGGCGATGTTCATGAAGTACTCGTCCCAGCTGACGCGGCTGTCCATCACTCCTCCTCCAGGGGTTCGGCCAGGGCGGCGGATGGGCCTGCGGCGCCCGCCGCCGGGCGCGGTCCCGCATCGTACCCCAAGGGGCCGGCGCGCCGGTGGCCCGCGCGGCTACCATTCCGGGATGCCCTCGTTCCCCACCGCCGGCCTGGCCCTCGCCCTCGCGCTGCTCCTCCCCGCCCCCGGGCTGGCGGCCGAGCCGGCGGCCAAGGGCGCGGACCAGGACGGCAAGGAGGAGAAGCCCAGGGAGCGGGGGCCGATGGCGGTCCTGGACGAGGTGAACGGCACGGTCCGCGCCGTGGACCGGCAGCGCCAGGCCGTGACCGTCGAGACGGCCGGAGGCCCGGTCGACCTGCTCCTCGACCGGAACACCCTGGTCTACCAGCCCGGCGGGGCGACCACGGTCCTCGCCATCGCCCCGGGCCAGGTGGTCCGGGCCGGCATCGACTCGGCCCGCCGCGCCTTCTGGCTGCAGCTCCGGCCCCCGGCGTCGGCCCCGGCCACGTCCCCCGCGGCGACCCCGGCCGCGGCGCCGGCCCCGGCCGCGGCGCCGGCCCCGGCCCCGGCCAAGGCCGACTAGTCCTCGTACCGGCGCCGCATCAGGAACAGGATGGCGTCCTTGGCGCAGTGCTCGCAGTACCCGTGCCGGGTGCGCAGCGTGGCCAGCGTCTCCTCCACCTGCGCCCGCGCCCGGGCGTCGAGGCCACCGCGGTCGTCGGCCAGGTAGCGCAGCAGGTGGTCCTTGGACTGCCGCAGCTGGCGCCGGCGCTCCTCGAAGTAGTGGTCGCGCAGGCGGCGGAAGAGGTCGGGGAAGATGGCGACGTAGTCGATCTCCTCGCCGCCCGGGTGGTCCAGCCGGAAGGCGCCGATGGCCGAGATGAGGCCGCGGCGGAAGGCGTTGCGCTCCTCCCCGGCCGGCATGACCAGCGCCTCCAGCTCCACCATGCGCGCCTCGTCGGGCGGCTCGAAGGCGCCGGTGACGCGGTTCCGCACCTTCTCGCCCTTGACCCAGTGCGAGACCAGCGAGACGTAGCGGCCGAAGGTCTCGCGGTACTGGGCCTCGGAGACCATCCCCATGGAGTCGCGGATCTCCTCGTCGAGGGCGTCCAGGTAGCCGGCCTCCACCTCCTGCACGAAGCGCTCGTGGTCGTGGTAGCCGTCCACCACCTCCTGCTGCAGGAACTCGTGGACCGACTGGTCCTGGCAGAGCGCGGTGAGCTCCTCCAGCACCGCCTGCGGCGTGAGGCAGCGCGCCCCCGGCGCCTGGGCGGCGTTGAGGAGCGCGGTCTTGATCTCGCGGGCCGAGGCGCCGCTCCAGCCCTCGTAGTGCGGGTAGACGTCCGACTCGTGCCACAGGTCGCCGACGTGCTTCCGGAGCAGCTTCCCCTGCGCCTGGCCCAGCCGGTCGGGCGCCGCCCCGGTGTCGTAGAGCCGCAGCTTCTCCACCGGCGTGAGCCCCTCCACCAGCGGCCGCAGCTCGCCGCCGTGGCGGTCGGGCAGCGGGCGCTTCAGCCGCGTCAGCACCGCCCAGCGCGCCGCCACCTCGGTGGCGTGGGGCGCCACGTGCTTCCCCACCGCCGCGCTGGTCACCTGCTGGTCGTAGATCTCCTGCTCCACCGAGGCGCGGCGCACGTAGGGCACCCGCACCAGCTCCAGCCGGCCGCGGAAGGAGGCGAAGTCGGGCAGCTCCTTGAAGGCCGAGAGCTGCCGCTCGTTGGCGCTGGCCACCAGCACCAGATCGAGCTGCAGCACCAGGCTGTCGAGGGAGACCCGCCCGGTCTCGCTGGTGCCGAGGAGGTACTTGAAGGCCTCCAGCGGCCGCTTCAGGAGGTCCGAGAACTCGATCAGGCCGCGGTTGGCCGCCACCAGCGGCCCCATGGGCTCGAGGAGCGCCACCGAGTGGAGCGCCGGGGGGAGCGCCCCGGTGGACTTGTCGGCGGTGACCTGGCGGTAGCCGGCGTCCACCGAGAGCTGGGGCTCCACCGTCACCGCCGCCTGCTGGTAGCGGGTCGATACGTAGAAGCGCTCCACCTGGACGTGGCGCAGCACCTTGAGCCAGTCGCCGCGGTAGGCGCCCAGCAGCGAGTCGTGGACCTGCCGGCAGTAGTGGCAGAGCTCGCCGTTGAGCAGGTAGTCGGAGAGGACGAAGTCCTGCTCCCCGGCCCCGTCGGGCGCGGCGGGGTGGCAGAGCCGCGTGAGCAGGGCGCGGCGCTCGGCGCGGGGCACCAGCAGCAGCGGGTGGTCCTTGAGCGGGCAGGCCAGGCGGGCGTCGAGGGCCTCGCCGTCGAGGTGGGCGAAGGTGCGCGCGTCGCCGCCGCCGGCGGCCCCCTCCGCGCCGGCCCCGAACCCGAGGGATCCGCCCCCCTTCAGCTTCTTGTCGCTGGGGAAGACCCAGTGGAACCGGTACAGGGCCCCCTCGGGCGCCCGGGAGTAGGCCTCCATGCCGCGGAAGAGGGCCGCCACCAGCGAGGACTTGGCCGAGCCGTTGGGGCCGTGGAGCAGGATGACCTTGTTGACCCGCCCGGCGCGGACGAAGGTGCCGAGGGCGCGGGAGACGCCGGCCTGGACCTCCTCCTGCCCGGCCACGCGCCAGGCCTTTCCGTCGGGGTCGAAGGCCTGGTCGAAGAGGCGGGAGCGCCGCAGGCGGCCGGCCGGGGCCTCCACCTCTTCCTGGCCGAAGTGCGCCAGGACGTCCCGCAGGTACTGGGCCGCCGACCGGGCGTGGCGGCGGGGGGCCTCGTGGACCGCCGCCAGGTACTCCTCGAAGGAGAGGATCGACCGGTTCTCCACGAAGGCGGTCCGGACGTCGCCGCCCACGGTGCCGAGCCACTGCCGCGCGTCCATGCCGCCTCCGGGGCGCCGGGACCTGGGGCTGGCGGCGCCTCCCGGGGATATAGCCAGGCCGCCCCGGACCCGCCGGTCGCCCGTTTCCTCCCGGCGGGACGCCCCGCGTAGTACGCTCTGGGTCCCCATGCAGAAGGTCTCCCCCGACTCCATCATCGGCATCGACCTCGGCACGACCAACTCCTGCGCCGCCATCGCCTACGGTGACGGCCAGGTGAAGCTCATCCCATACAAGGGGGGCGACTACGTCATCCCGTCGATCTTCGCCATCGACGACAAGGGGCACGAGCTGATCGGCCACGAGGCCAAGCGCCAGTGGCAGCTCAACCCCCGCAACACGCTCTACGCCACCAAGCGGCTCATCGGCCGGGCCCCCAAGGACGACGTGGTCGAGAGCGTCCAGAAGTCGGTGCAGTACGCCGTCCACGGCGGCGTCGAGAACGACGTGGCGGTGGACTGCCACGGGCGCCCCTTCGCGGTCCACGAGGTGAGCGCCAAGATCCTCGCCAAGATCCGCGACGTGGCCTCGGACCACCTGGGCTTCAAGGTGAGCCGGGCGGTGGTCACGGTGCCGGCCTACTTCACCGACCGCCAGCGCCAGGCGGTCAAGGAGGCCGGGCGGCTGGTGGACCTCGAGGTGGTCCGCATCATCAACGAGCCCACGGCGGCGGCGCTGGCCTACGGCATCGGCAAGCGGCTCGACCAGCGGGTGCTGGTCTACGACCTGGGCGGCGGCACCTTCGACGTCTCCATCATCGAGATCCGCGACCGCGTCTTCGAGGTCAAGGCCACCGGGGGCGACATCTTCCTGGGCGGCATCGACTTCGACAACGCGATGATCCGCCACGTGCTGGAGGACTTCCGCAAGAAGCACGGCATCGACCTGTCCACCGACCCGGTGGCCATGCAGCGCATCAAGGACCTGGCGGAGCGGACCAAGATCGACCTCTCGGCGCGCGCCGAGGCCCCCTTCTCCATCCCCTTCATCACCATGACGCCCCAGGGGCAGCCGCTCAACATGGAGGTGAAGTTCGACCGCAAGGTGCTGGAGAAGCTGACCCAGCCGCTGGTGGACCGCAGCCTCAAGATCCTGGGGGCGGTGATGGTGGACGCCGGCGTCTCGGCGGCCGACATCGACGAGGTCATGCTGGTGGGCGGCCAGACCCGCATGCCGTCGATCCAGGACCGGCTGACCCGCTTCTTCGGCAAGCCGCCCTCCAAGGGCGTCCACCCCGACGAGGCGGTGGCCATCGGCGCGGCCCTCTACGGGTGGTCGCTCCAGGAGAACAGCGACCTCAAGCTGCAGCTCCTCGACGTCATCCCCATGGCCATCGGCATCGAGCAGGCCGGCGGCGCCATGCACGTGGTCTTCCCGCGCAACGCGGCCATCCCCAACGCCCGCGCCGTGGCCGCCACCAACTCGGTGGACGGCCAGACCGAGCTGGTGGTGCGCATCTTCCAGGGCGACCACCCGGAGACGGCCCGCAACGAGATCCTCGGCGAGTTCACCTTCAGCGGGGTGCGCCCGGCCAGGCCGGGCGCCACGCGCCTGGAGATCCTCTTCGAGGTGAACGTGGAGGGCATCCTCACCATGAGCGCCCGGGACCTCGACAGCGGGCGGCAGATGAAGACCACCGTCCGCGTCAGCGCCGGCTAGCGCTCACCCGGCCCCGGACGCGAGGACGGCGGCGGCCCACCCGGGCTCGCCGCCGTCCCTGCTTCGAGGTCCTGTCCGGCCCGGCTAGCGCCGCTGGTGGCGCCCGTGGTCGCCGCCGCTCGGCGGCGCCGGGCGGCCGCCGCCACCGCCACCACCGCCGTGGCTCGGGGCCGAGGGGGCCGCCGACGGGGGCGCGCTGCGGGGCGCCGACCAGCCGCCCGACTCCCCGCGGGACCGCGGCGGGCTGGCCGGGGCCTCGGCGCGGGGCGCGGGGCGCGCGCCCTCCCAGCCGCCGCCGCGGGCGCCGCCCTCGGGGCGGGGCGCCGGGGCGGGCGCGGGCGGCGCGCCGCGATCCCAGCCGCGAGCCTCGCCGCGCGGCGCGACCGGGGCGGTGGCGCCGCGGTCGTACCCGCCGCGTTCGGCGCCGCCGGGGCGAGCCGGCCGGGGCCGGGCGTCGGGCCGGAAGACCGAGATCTCACCGGGCCGGGCGCGGTGCTCGCCGGCCGACGGGGCGGCCACGATGCGCGCCGGGCGGATGGGCCGGCCGCTCCGCTCCTCGACGAAGCGCGAGGACGGGCCGCCCCAGGCCGGGCTGGGCGGGGCCGGCCGGCCGCCGGCCCAGCTGCCGCCCCGCGGCGACGGCCGCGGCGGGGCCGGGCGGGTGGCGTCCCACCAGCGGCGGGAGTAGGTCGGCGCGTAGGCGTAGCGGTAGACCGGCCCGCCGCAGAAGCGCGTGGTCGGGACGAAGGTCCACCAGAAGTCCACGAAGGCGAAGTCGGTGACGTAGAGGGAGAGGCCCGGGGCGAGCGGCGCCCAGCCGATGACGTCCCCGCTGTACCGCCAGCTCACCCAGGCCGGGGCCCACTGCGTGCCGGGCACCCAGATCCAGCCGAACCCGCGGTCCCAGGCCCAGCGGCCGTAGTGGTAGGTGGCCCAGCCGAACGGCTCGTCGGAGACCCAGAGCCAGCCCTCGTTGGTCCACTCCCAGCGGCCGTAGTAGTAGGGGCGCCACCCGGCGGCGACGTGCGGGCGCCAGACCGAGCCGTAGCTGCCGGTGGTGACCCACTCGCCGTAGGGGCTGAGGGGCTGCTGGAAGGACGCCGGGTCCATCGACCCCTGGGCGTCGAGGTCCACCGAGACGTCGTAGCCGTCGTCGGCGCGCTGGTAGGCGTCGTCGGGGCGCGGCGCCCCGTCGTCGGCCCGCTCGTAGACGCCGTCGCCACGATCCCGGTACCACTCCCCCTCGGCGCGGGCGAACGCCGGGGCCAGGAGGGCGGTCAGGGCCAGGGAGAGGAGGATGCGCTTCATGGTGCCTCCGACCTGACGGCCGCCACCCCATCCGGGGCGGGCGTGCCGCAGGGCTTCATCCACCATCACAGCAAATTGGATGCCGCGCCAATTCCCGAAGGAATCCAGACGGGTTTGCCCGGCGTGCGGTGAGGCCCCGGCACGGTGTGAAGGGGCGTGACGGCCGTCACGCCCGCCGGCTCACGCCAACTTCTTCTCCTTCTCGAAGGAGAGCAGCGGCGGCTCGCGGTTCAGGATCACGCCGTCGGTGATCTTGCACTCCTTCACGCCCTCCCGGTACGGCACGTCGTACATGATGTCGAGCATGGCGTGCTCGAGGATGGCGCGCAGGCCGCGGGCGCCCGACTTGCGGCGCATGGCCTCACGGGCGGTGGCCCGCAGCGACTCCTTGGTGAAGGTGAGCTTCACCTTCTCCAGCTCGAAGAGCTTCTGGTACTGCTTCACCAGGGCGTTCTTGGGCTGGGTGAGGATGGTGACGAGGTCGTCCTCGTTCAGGTCGGAGAGCGTGGCGATGACCGGCAGGCGCCCCACGAACTCCGGGATCATGCCGAAGCGGGTCAGGTCGCCCGGCTCGACGCGGGCCAGCAACTCGCCGAGGCTGGCCTCCTCCTTCTGCTCGATCTTGGCCCCGAACCCCAGGCCCTTCACGCCGACGCGGCGGCGGATCACCTGCTCCAGGCCGCAGAAGGCCCCGCCCACGATGAAGAGGACGTTGGAGGTGTCGACCTGGATGTACTCCTGCTGGTTGTACTTCTTGCCGCCCCGGGGCGTGACGTTGGCGCGGGTGCCCTCGATGATCTTGAGGAGCGCCTGCTGCACCCCCTCCCCGCCCACGTCGCGGGTCGGGCTGGGGGTGTCGCCCTTGCGGGCGATCTTGTCGATCTCGTCGATGTAGACGATGCCGCGGGCCGCCTTCTCCACGTCGTAGTCGGCGTTGTGGAGCAGGTTCTGGATGATGTTCTCGACGTCCTCGCCCACGTAGCCGGCCTCGGTGAGGCTGGTGGCGTCGGCGATGGTGAAGGGGACGTTGAGGAAGCGGGCCAGCGACTGGGCCAGCAGCGTCTTGCCCGAGCCGGTGGGGCCGATGAGCAGGATGTTGGACTTCTGGAGCTCGACCTCGTCGGTGGCGGGCCGGGCCTGGCCCGGGCGCTGCGGGCGCGGGGCCTTGCGCGAGTAGACGCGCTTGTAGTGGTTGTAGACGGCGACCGCGAGGACCTTCTTGGCGCGGTCCTGCCCGACGACGTAGTCGTCCAGGAAGGTCTTGATCTCCAGGGGCGTCGGCAGCGAGACGCTGGGCCGCCCCTCCTCCCGCTCGGCCTCCTCCGCGATGATGTCGTTGCAGAGGCGGATGCACTCGTCGCAGATGTAGACGGTCGGCCCGGCGATGAGCTTGCGCACTTCGCGCTGGCCCTTACCGCAGAACGAGCAGGACAGGTTTCCGTGGTGGTGCTCTTTGCGGCTCACGCGTCATCCCTCGTCCGGCGGATGGTACCAGAATCGGGCGGTGCCCGGAAAACCCGGGCCGCTCCGCACACATAACGGGCGGGGCCTCCCGCCGTCCGTCGGAAGCAGGCCGTCAGGCGTCGCCCGTGCCGGCCAGAGCCTCCAGCTCCTCGGCCACCTCGTCCGCCCGTCCGGCCAGGGCCTTGGGCACCGCGCCCTCCTCGGCGCACGCCTCGGCGAGGCGGCGCGCCGCGGCGGCCAGGCGGGCCAGCCGCTCCCCCTTCGGGGGGCGTGGCGGGGCCGGCGGCGGCCCGTACTTCTCGGTCAACGTCTTGTTCAACGCGGCCGGGGTGGGCGGCCGCTCGATGACCTCTTCGCGGAGCTCCCGCCAGCCGGAGTTGGAGAGCCGCCCGGCCGCCTCGGCCCGCGACAGCACCTCGATGACCTCGAAGGGCGGGGCCTGCTCGTCGCCCTTCCCCTCGGCCATGCGCGGCTCGTGACGCTCCAGGAAGCCGAAGCTGGCGGTCAGCTTGTCGGCGGTGGCCTTCTTGATGAAGAGCTCGGCCGAGCAGTAGCGCTCGAAGCTGGGGTAGCCCCACTCGCGCCAGAGCTCGCCGCGGCGCACCTCGGCCAGCAGGCGGGCGAAGTCCACCCAGGCGGCCTTGAAGCGGCGGGCCCCCTCGATGGCGCGGCGGCGCAGCGTGCCGGGCGCCAGCTCCTCGGCGCGCTTGGTGAGCTTGTCGGTGGCGGCGGTCATGTCGGTCCTACTGGCCCACCCTGAAGACCAGCGCCACGGTGGGGCGCTGGCCGGGGAAGGGCGCGAAGCGCCAGTTGTCGCCCTTGAGCACCCGCTCGAAGCAGTCGCGGAGCGGGCCGGCGCGCAGGCGCGGATCCATCACCGCCACCCGCCCCACCCGGCCGTCGTTGGCCACGGTGAACTCCAGCGGCACCTCGCCGGAGAAGTCGGGGGCCCGCTCCGCCTCCTGGCGCAGGCAGGGGGCCAGCGTGCGCTGCTCGCGGGCCACCACCGCCTGGATGGCGCCGGCGTCGTACTCGGTGGCGACGAGGTCGCCGTCCTCCACGCGGCCGGCCGGCGAGGCCCCTCCGGTGGAGGCCGCGGCGGGCACCGCGCCACCGGCGGCCGGGGCGGCGCGAGGCGCGCGGGGCGCGGCGCGGTCGAGCGCCACCTCCACCTCGCCCGGTCCGGCCGGAGCGGCGCGCGCGATGCGGGCCGGCACGGCGATGGAGATGCCGGCGCCGAAGTCCTCGAGGAGCGGGCTTCGCTCGATGCGGCCGCGGCCGATCCAGAGGGCCAGGCCCACCGCCCCGGCCACCACCAGCCCGGCGGCGCCCACCCAGCCGGCCACCTTGGTCCGCTCCCGCCGGGCCTGGAGGCGGCGGCGACCGGTCACCTCCTGCTCCACCCGGGAGGCCGCCTCGGCCTTCTTCACGTGGACCAGGAAGGCGGGGACCTGGGCCAGCGGGCGCCAGGCGCCGTCGCCGGTCGAGACCGGCGTGGCCGGCCCGATCTCGCCGTCGTAGAGCAGCTCGGCCAGGCGGCGCCCCTCCACCGGGCCGTAAACCTGGCCGTCGCGCTGGAACAGCCAGTCGCCGCCGTCGAGGGCCGGGTCGTCGAAGGTCATGGGGCCGGTGGGCAGGGGCATCGGGACGGCGCTCCCCGGGGCTCGCGCCCGCCGTGGAAGCGTGGTCAAACTAGCACGACGTGGAACGGCATCGCTACGCACTCCGGCTGCTCTATGACGGCCGTCAATTCAGGGGCTTCCAGCGCCAGCCGGGGCTGCCGACCGTCCAGGAGGCGGTGGAGGCCGGCCTGGCCCGGGTGGGCGTGAAGGCGACGCTGGAGGTGGCGGCCCGCACCGACGCCGGCGTGAGCGCCCTCGATCAGGTGGTGAGCTTCCCCACCCGCGCCGACCTCGACCCCGTGGCGCTGCGGCGGGCCGTCAACGAGGCGGCGCCGGAGGGGCTGCTCTGCCTGGGGGCGGCCCTGGCGCCGCGGAGCTTCCACGCCCGGGCCGCCGCGCTGGGGCGCCGCTACGTCTACCTGGTGGGGACGCCGCCGCCCGGGCCGGTGGCGCCCTGGTGCTGGAGCCTCCCCGACGAGCGGGCCTTCCCCGGCCTCCTCGCGCCATCCCTCGATCTCGCGGCGATGCGGGCGGCGCTCGACTTCGCGGTCGGGGAGCACGACTTCACCGGCTTCGCCCGCCCCGGCGAGCAGCGCGGCACGGTCCGCACGGTGACCCGCGCCGACGTGCTGGAGGCGGCGCCGGAGGTCGGCGCGCTCCTCGCGGTGGTGCTGGAGGGGCGGGGCTTCCTCCGGGCCATGGTCCGGAACCTGGTGGGCACCGCGGTGACCGTGGGGCTCGGCCTGGCGCCCCCCGAGATCGTCCGCGACCTCATCCTGGCCCGCGGCCGGTACCGCGGGGTCCGGGCCCCGGGTTGGGGGCTCACGCTGGCTCGCGTGCTCTACCCGCCCGGGACCCTCGACTGGCGCTGAGCCTGGCCGAGGGGCCCCTCCTCTGGGGGCTAGTGGGCCGCGTCATCCTCGGAGGCGGTCGGCAGGTGGCCGTACTTGGCGAGCAGGTCGGCCACCGCCTCGCGCAGGTAGTCCGACTGACGGACCCGCGTCTTCTTGGCCAGGTTGCGCAGCTCCGCGGCGAAGGCCGGCGGCAGGCGGACCAGCATGGGCTCCAGGCGGGTCTGGTTGTCGGCGGCGTTCGGGGCGTTGTCGAAGGCGGTGGTCATGTAGGCTCCTGGTGACAAGTGATTACCTTTGCCTACACGCTACCACCCGATATGCCCCTCGCAAGAAAAGCGACGAAGATCAGAAAAGTTGACGATGCGCACCCCTGGCGGGGCCGCCTGGACGGACCAAGGACCGGGTCCCCGCCGGCCTACTGGAAGCGGAGCTGCGCCCCCACCGAGGCGCCGAAGCTGGCGACGCGCTGGGCGCCGAAGCCGGTCGCCAGCTCCAGCGAGGCGTAGGCGCCGACGTCCCGGGAGTAGTCGTAGGCGACGCCCAGCGAGGCCAGCGGGCCGACCGAGAACCGCGACCGGACCTGCGTCCAGGCGCCGACCTCGAAGAAGGTCTTCCACTCCTCGGTCCCGAAGTAGCCGCGATAGCGGGCGTCGAAGGCGAGCAGCGTCCGGGTGCGCTCGGGATCGCTCCAGCCGCCGAGCCGCCCGGTGGCGCCGAAGATGAACTCGTCGCCGTCGCCGATGAGGTCCACGGCGCCGGCGAGGCGCAGCGCGGGCCGCCAGTCGATGGAGGTGCCGCGGCCGGTGATGGCGGCCGAGTCGCGGAAGAAGGCCAGGCCCACCAGCGGCCCGTGGGTGTCGCGGTGGTCGAAGCGCGCCTCCAGGGCGGCGGCGGCGGACGGCAGGAGGGTCAGGGCGGCGACGGCGCAGGCCAGGGACGCGCGGGCGCCCCGGCTCGGGAGGGATCTCACGTGGGCACCACCGGGAGGGAGAGGCCGAAGAGCTCGTTCATGCGGCCGGAGCGGAAGGGTTCGAGGTCGAGGGCGGCGCTGCGGAAGCCGGCCGCCTTGATGGCGGCCACCAGCTCGGCGCGGCGGGCGAAGGCGGCGGGGAGCTCCCCCTCCCCCACCTCGAGGCGGGCCACCTCGCCGTGGTGGCGGACGCGGAACTCGGTGAGGCCGAGGGCACGAACCCCCGCCTCCGCCCGCTCGACCTGCGCCAGCCGCGCTGGCGTGACCGGCGTGCCGTAGGGGATGCGCGAGGCCAGGCAGGCCAGCTGGGGCTTGTCCCAGGTGGGCAGGCCGAGGGCCTCGCTCCAGGCCCGCACCTCGGCCTTGCCGAGGCCGGCCTCGGCGAGCGGCGAGCGCACCCCCGCCTCGCCGGCGGCGCGGTGACCGGGCCGCCAGTCGCGCCGGTCGTCGGCGTTGAAGCCGTCGAGGACGGCGGCCAGCCCCTCGCGGGCGGCCGCCTCGGCGCACAGCCGGTAGAGCTCGGCCTTGCAGTAGTAGCAGCGCTGGTCGGAGTTCTCGACGTAGCGCGGGTCCTCGCCCTCGCGGCTCTCCACCTCCAGGTGGCGCACGCCGAGGTGGCGGGCCAGCGCCCGCGCCGCCTCCAGCTCGGCCTGCGGGACGCTCGGCGAGTGGCTGGTGAGGGCCACCACGCGGTCGCCCAGCACCTCGCGGGCCACGGCCAGGACGAAGGTGGAGTCCACGCCGGCCGAGAAGGCCACCAGGGCGCTGCCGCACCCGCGCAGCGCCTGGCGCAGCGCCTGGAGCTTCGGCTCCGAGGCCCGGCGCAGCTCGACGAGCGAGGGGGTCATCGCGGGGGTGATAGCACCGGAAACAGGCGTCGCGCCAGCCGACGGGGCGGGCGCGACGGGGGCTGCCTCGGGCGCCGCGCGGGCGGGCGTCAGCGCTTCTTGGCGGTGCGGGCGGCGGCCTTCTTGGGCGCCTGGCGGGCGGCCTTGGCGGGCTTGGCCGGCTTGGCCGCCTTCGCGGGGGCCGGCTTCCCGGCCTTGGCGGCGGCCGGCTTGGCGGCCTTGGCCGACTTGCGCTTGGGCTTCAGGCCACCGGTGAGGCGCATGAAGTCGGCCGGCTGGATGAACTTGCCGTCCACCAGGGCCTGGAAGATCCGGTTGAGGCAGGCGTCCACCGGCTCCTGGTCGGTGCGCAGCACCAGCTCGGCGTGGGTGGGCGGCTCGTAGGGCAGGTCCACCCCGGCCACGCCCTGGATCTCGCTGGCGAGGGCCTTGCGGTAGAGCCCCTCCTTGCCGTCGCGGGACTGGAGCGTCTCCAGGGGCGCGTCGACGAAGATCTCGCAGAAGCGGCGGACCTCCTTGCGCAGCGCGTCACGGGCGTCGCGGTAGGGCGACAGCGCGGAGCAGATGGCGACGCCGCCGGCCCGGGCCACGGCGCGGGCGATGTAGCCGTAGCGCTTCACCACCTTGGCGTGGTCGTCCTTGCCGGCGCCCAGCCCCTCGATGAAGAACTTGGCCTCGCCGTCCTCGTCGAGCAGCTGGACGGGGAACCCGGCGAGGGTGAGGCGCTGGGACAGCTGCGTCGCGAGCGTCGTCTTGCCGGCCCGCTTCATCCCGGTCAGCCAGATGACGAAACCGCTGGGCTGCTGCAAATCCATGCCGACCTCACTCGAGGGGTGAACAATAAGTATACCCTTTGCCCCAGGAATTGCCAATGAGTCCGGGGGCCGGATTGCACCGTTTCGGCGCTGTTGGCAGGGCTTTCCGGGTCAGCGAGCGCCCACGGCGGGCGCCCCGGGGGCCGACCAGGCGTCGGCGGCGCGATATCGCGCCCCGTCCCAGCGGTGCCAGCGCACCCGCTCGGCCCGTCCGCCGCGGAGCGCCACCACGACCTGGTCCACGCCGGGCAGGTGGGGCTGGCCGGCGGCCAGCGCCTCGGCCAGGTCTCGCGCGGAGAGGTCGGGGCCGCCGCGGGGGTGGGAGTGGTAGACGGCCAGGACCTTCCCCTCCCCGGCCGCCTCCCGCCGCAGCGCGGCGAGGACGTCCTCCGGGGCGAGGGCGAAGGCCGCGGCCGGGTCGGCGGCCCGGTTCGGCAGCGGGACCGCCCGCAGGGCGCCGCCGGGTCCCTGCTCGACCAGGCCACAGACCTCCCGGTCCGGCTCGGCCTCGGCGAGGGCGGCCAGCCGCCCGGACACCTCGGCGAGGGCGTCAGCCGACGGTGTCACTGCTGCCGCCCGCCCCCTCGTCGCCCGCCGCGCCGCCGCCCTGGTCCTGGGCCTGGGCCGGGTTGCAGGCGCAGCCCGGGAGGCGGGTGGTGGCCCGCGTCGAGGTCACGCCGCGGGTCAGCTCGATGCGCCGGCCGGCCGTGATGGCGGGATCGGCGACGAGCTGGAGCAGCTCCTGGGCGGCCAGGGCGGCCAGGGCCGCGGCGCCGGGGGTGGGCGGGCGGCCGCTCACCACCACCCGGCCGCAGGCGAAGCAGGGGGCGCCCACCGGCACCGAGACCAGCGCCCCGCCGTCGGCCTCGGCCTCCACCACCACGTGCGGTACGCCCGTGCGGCGCGCCACCTCGGCGGAGGCCACCGCCTGGGCCGTGGAGGTGGCGCAGATGAGCGTGGCGGTCGGGACGCCGCCCATCGGGTAGGGCGAGACCTGGACGAAGCGGGAGAGGGCGGCCAGCGCGCCGGCCGCCGCCTCGGCGCGGGGGCGCCCCTGGCCGTCCGGGCCGTGGAGCCAGCCGCCCACGTCGGCCGGCCCGACCACGTCCGGATCGTCGATCCAGAGGGTGCCCACGCCGGCCTGCACCAGGTAGAGCAGCGCCGGCTCGGCGGCGGCGTCGGCCCCCACCACCCGCACCCGGGCGGCCATGATCCGCTCCTGGCCGACGGCGCCGAAGCCGGGCACCAGCAGCTGCCGCGCCCAGCGGGCGATGCGATCCTCGGTGAGCTCGGCGCGCATCCCTCGTCCTCCTCAGGCCAGCGCCGGCGGCGGCGCGCCCTTCTCCAGCACGACGCGGAACGCGGCGGGCCCCTCCGCCAGCGGCGCCACGGCCACCACCCGGTGGCCCTCCTCGGCGGCGCTCCGGGGCACGCTCTCGGCCGGCTCGCCGGCGGTGAGCCAGACCTCCAGCCGCGCGCCCAGCGGCAGCCGCTCCAGGGCGATGCGGGTCTTCACCCAGGTGAAGGGGCAGGCGAAGGCGCGCAGGTCGAGGGGCGCCGGGCCCTCGCGGCGGGCCGCGGCCTCGCTCACGCCGGGCCCCCGGGGCGCGAGGAGGTCACCTCGCAGGCCGCCGCGGGGGCGTCGCCGAGGGGCTGGGTGCCGGCGCAGGCGGGGCAGCCGGTGCGGCGGCGCACCAGCACCAGGCGCGAGCGGGCGCCGCGGGCCTCGTGGATGAAGAGCCGCCCGGCGTAGGCGCCGCGCTCGCCCTTGAGGAGCCGCAGCGCCTCGGCCCCCATGAGCGCGCCGGCGAAGCCCGCCAGGGCCCCCACGATGCCGGCCTCGGCGCAGGACGGGACCTGGCCGGGCGGCGGCGGGGCCTCGAAGAGGCAGCGGACGCAGCCGGTCAGGCCGGGGACCACGGTGAGGATCTGGGCGGTGGTGCGGAGCACGCCGCCGTGGACCAGCGGCCTCTTCACCCGCGTGGCCACGTCGCTCGCCAGGAACTTGGTTGGGAAGTTGTCCGAGCCGTCCACCAGCACGTCCACCGAGGCGGCCAGCGCCTCGGCGTTGCCGGCGTCGAAGCGGCCGTCGAGGGGCTCGACGGCGAGGTCGGGGTGGAGCGCCTTGAGCCTCGCCGCCGCCACCAGCGCCTTGCGCCGGCCCAGGTCCTCCTCGCGGAAGAGGGGCTGGCGGTTCAGGTTGGAGGACTCGACGGCGTCGTCGTCGACGACCACCAGGCGGCCGACGCCGCCGGCGGCGAGGACCAGGAGCGCGGGGCCGCCGAGGCCGCCGGCGCCGATGACGAGGGCGCTCTTCTTCGAGAGATCCATGGTTACGGGGGTGGGGTCATAGCGTGGGGAGGGACGGGCGGCAAGGCGCGGGAGTGCGGGCTGGGGCTGGGCTTGAGGTCGGGGTCGGGGTCGGGGTCGGGGTCGGGCTGGGGCTGGGGCTCGGGCTCGGGGTACTTCCCCCTCTCCCCCGGAGGGGGAGAGGGCCGGGGTGTGGGGGCGCGGGGAAGTGGCCCGCCCTCCGTCGCGGCTGATCCACGTCGCACGCCACGCGCCAGGCTTCGCCTGTCACGCGGCGCGCACCGGTGTTTCACGCCGCGCCGGTGGGCTCTGGACTCGCTGCCTCGTCGTTCATGGCGCGGCCCTTCCCTTGGGGCGAAAGGGCCGCGCCATGAACGACAACCACAAGTCCCAGCTTCCTCACCATCGCCTCATCGCCTACCAGGTCGCTCGCCAACTGCTCGATGCGGTTCGCGCGGCGGGAGTACGTGATGCCACCCTTCGTGATCAGGCCCTCCGCGCCGCCAAGTCCGCGTGCCTGAACACGGCTGAGGGGGCTTCCCGCTTCAGCAAGGGTGACAAGTCCCGGCTCTACGCCATCGCCCGCGCCGAGGCCTGCGAGGCCTCCGCGGCGGTGGAGATCGCGGCGGCCTGTGGGGATGCCTCGGCCAATTCCTCCGCCGAGGTGAACCGCCTCGCGTGTCGCGTGGTGGCCCTGCTCACCGCGCTCATCAAGCGATGACCGCCCCGCGCGCCGCGGGTCCACCCATGCAGCCCGCTCAGCTCAGGGCCGCAAGGCCCGGGCGGCGCCGGAGCCGCCTCCGCAGCGACGCCTCATGTTCAGGGGACGCCATGGCGCGCCGCGAAGCCCGCGAGCGAGCCGGCCACTGCCCGAAGCTGCCGTCTGCGCGTCAGCGCAGGACGGCAGCAAGTTTGGCCGGCCGCACCGCGCGTCACGGCGGGGCGCGACGGGGCCTCGCGTACCACGCATGGCGGCGCGAGGACCAGCGGCGGAGGCACCGCACGGGGCCGGAAGGCCCGACCACGGAGGACGGCCGACGTGCCTGGGGTCCGGGCTCGGGTCCGGGCTCGGGCTCGGGCTCGGGCTCGGGAAGTTGCGCCTGGTGTCGATCGGCGCAAGGCGCCGGGCGCTTCCTCAGAAGCTGAGCACCCTGCCCTGCTGCGCCAGGCGCCAGATGGACGGGAGGGGCTCGAGGGCGTCGAGGGCGGCCCGCGCCGCGGGGACGTCCAGGCCGGCCAGGCGCACGGCGGTCTCGCAGGCCACCACGCGGAGGCCCAGCTCTCGCCGCGCCTCGCCGAGGGTCTCGGAGAGCGGGGGCACGCCGAGGGCGGCCGCGGCGGCGGGGGCGCCCTCGTCGAAGCGGCCCGCCGCCCAGGCGCGCAGCGGGTCGAAGGAGAGGACCACCGTCACCGCGTCGCCCAGCGCGGCGGCGCTCACGGCCACCACGGTGGCCTGGTAGCGCGGCTCCCAGCCGGCGCCGGAGAGGAAGATCACCACCGGGGCGCTCACCCGCGCCTCCCGAAGAGGCGGGCGAAGAAGCCGGGCTTGCCGGCGGGGCGCTGCGGCTCGATGGGGCGGGCGCCCGGGGGCGGCTCGGCCGGGCGCGTGGCGCCGAGCCTGGCCCGCACCGCGTCGGGGGCCTCCCGGGTGGCCAGCTCGGCCGCCGTGACCTCGCTGGTAGCCAGGTTGCGCGCCGTGATGGAGAGGATGCCCTCGCCGCCCAGGGCGAACTCCACCGCCACGCGCACGCTCCCCTTGGGCGCGGGCGGCAGGCCGCGCACCGTGATCGTGCCGAGGAACTCGCACTCGGCCACGTGGGGCGCGTCGCCCTGGAACACCTGCAGCTCCAGCTCCGCCTGGCGGTCGTGGGTGGTGGTCAGCTCGTAGCTCTTGCGGGCCGGCAGGCGCGTGTTGCGCCCCAGCACCGGCACCACCCGGCCGCCCGGCAGGCCCACGCCGATGCCCATGGGCAGCACGTCGATGAGCACCACCGAGTCGATGCGGCCGGCCGACTCGGCGAGGAGCGCCGCGCCGATGGCCACCGCCTCGTCCGGGTGGACGCCGCGGGAGGGCTCGCGGCCGAAGGTCTCGCGCACCCGGCGCCAGACCAGCGGCATGCGGCTCTGGCCGCCCACCAGCAGCACCTCCTGCACGTCGGCGGGCGAGAGGCCTCGGGCCTTCAGCACCTCCAGGCAGGTCTCGATGGAGCGCTCCACCAGCCGCCCCGTCAGCGCCTCCAGCTCGGCCCGGGTGACCTCCACCTCCAGCGAGAGCTCGTGGCCGGTGGGGCCGCGGCACAGGTAGGGCACGCGCGCCACCGCCCGCTCCTGGTCGGAGAGGGCCACCTTGAGCTCCTCGGCGGCGTCGCGCAGCCGCTGCCAGACCACCCGGTCCTCGGGGGGCGGCACGCCGTGGCGCTCCAGGAAGGCGTAGGCCAGGTGGTCCACCAGCTGGGCGTCGAAGTCCACGCCGCCCAGGAAGGTGTCGCCGCCGGTGGAGACCACCTCGTAGACGTCCCCCTGGATCTCCAGCACCGAGGCGTCGAAGGTGCCGCCGCCGAGGTCGTAGACCAGCACCCGCTCGTCGAGCCCCTTGCCGTGGCCGAAGGCCAGCGCCGCCGCGGTCGGCTCGTTGACGATGCGCTCCACGGTGAGCCCGGCCAGCGCCCCGGCCTCGCGCACGGCGTTGCGCTGGTGGTCGTTGTAGTAGGCCGGCACGGTGATGACGGCCCGCTCCACCTGCTCGCCGAGGGCCTGGCAGGCGGTCTCGCGGAGCTCGGTGAGGAGCAGGGCCGCCACCTGCTGCAGCGAGAACTCGCGGCCGGCGAAGCGCACCGCGGCCACGCCGCCCGCCCCCTCCACGATCTCGTAGTGGAAGCGGTCGCGGCAGGCCTGGACGGTGGGGCTGCGGTAGGGGCGGCCCACCAGCCGCTTGGCGCCGTAGACGGTGTGGCGCGGGTTGACCACCACCTGCGCCTTGGCGGCGTGGCCGGTGAGGAGCCGGCCCTGCGGGTCGAAGGCCACGATGGAGGGGATGGTGCGGTACCCGAGGCGCGAGGCCAGCACCTGGGCGCGGCCGTTGCGCGCCACCGCCACGCAGGAGTTGGTGGTGCCGAGGTCGATGCCCACCACCCGCGACGAGGCGCCGCGGAGGACGGCGGGCGCGGCGGGCGGCGGAGCCTGGGGCGCCCGGGGCTGCACCCGGCGCGGCGCGTCCTCGCCGCCCAGGCCGGCGTCGAGCCCATCGAAGGACTCCTCGGTGCCGGCGTCGGCCGGCCGGGGCACGTCGCCGGCGGCGCCGCCGCCGCCCAGCCGGGCCACGAACTGGTCGAGGAGCGCCGCGGCGGCCGGCTCGAGGTCGAGGAAGCGGATGCCCATGCCCGGGGCCCGCTCCGGCTCGCCGGGGGCCGAGGGCGGCGTGGTCCAGGCCACCTCGCCGTCGGCGTGCACCACGCCCAGGCCGCCGCCCAGCGCCAGGTCGAGGGAGAGGCGGGTGCCGGCCGGCTGGGGCTCCAGCGTGCGCACGAAGACCCCGCCCCGCGAGACGTCCACGGTGGCGCGCTCGGCGAGCGGGAGCCCCTCCCCCGTGGCCAGCCGGATGCGCAGCTCGGCGCTCACCCTGGGCTGTCGCTGCGGCCGCTCCGACATGCGGCGATTCTACCCTCCGCCCGTCCGGCCGCCATTTCGCCGGCCGGGCGCTTGCGGTGCTTGCGGTCCACCCGGGGCTCTGCTACATACCGGCGCCGCAAGTTGCCCAGGTGGTGGAACTGGTAGACACACCATCTTGAGGGGGTGGCGCCGTAAGGCGTGCGAGTTCGAATCTCGCCCTGGGCACTCCGAACGACGAAAGGGATCCGGCCACAAGCCGGATCCCTTTTTGTCTTTCAGGGCTGGTGGCGCGGTCCCGGCCGCCCCTCCCAGCTGGGCGGGCGGCCGGGCGGGCCGGGCTACTTCTGCGGCGCGGGCGCCGGCGCCGCCGGGGCCTGCTCGACGGGGGCCGCCGGCATGACCGGGGCCTGGGCCGGGGCGACCGGCACGGCGTGCGCGTCCATCACCGAGCGGGAGTGGGACGAGTTGTAGGCCAGCGTGAGCGAGGTCAGCATGAAGACCGCCGCGCTGACGCTGGTGAGCTTCCCGAGGAAGGTCTGGGCGCCGCGGCCGCCGAAGACGGTCTGCGAGCCGGCGCCGCCGAGGCCCGCCCCCATCCCGCCGCCCTTACCGGCCTGGAGCAGGATGACGAGGATCAGGAAGACGCAGACGAGGACGTGGACGATGGTGACGAGGGTGATCAACGGAGTGCACCTTTCACGATGGCGAGGAAATCCCCCGCCTTGAGGCTGGCCCCGCCGACGAGCGCGCCGTCGACGTCGGGCTGGGACATGAGCTCGGCGGCGTTGTCGGGCTTGACCGAGCCGCCGTACTGGATGCGGATGACGTCCGCCACCGCCCCGCCGAGCTCGCGGAGGATGGCGCGGATGGCGGCGTGGACCTCCTGGGCCTGCGCCGTGGTGGCGGTCTTGCCGGTGCCGATGGCCCAGACCGGCTCGTAGGCCACCGTCACCCGGGCCAGCTGCTCCCCGGTGAGGCCGGCCAGGCCGCCGCGCACCTGCCGCCCGACGACCTCCATGGTCTTCCCCGCCTCGCGCTCGGCCAGCAGCTCGCCGACGCAGACGATGGGCTTCACGCCGGCGGCCAGCAGCGCCCCGACCTTCTTGCGGACCGTCTCGTCGGTCTCGCCGAAGAACTGGCGCCGCTCGCTGTGGCCGACGATGCCGTGCTGCACGCCGACGTCGGCCAGCATGGGGGCCGAGATCTCGCCGGTGAAGGCGCCCTGGACCTCCCAGTGGACGTCCTGGGCGGCGACCTCCACGGGCGAGCCCTTGGCCGCGGCGACCGCCGCGCCGAGCGAGGTGAAGGTGGGCGCCACCGCGACCTGCACGCGGGCGTCGCCGGCCAGGCCGTCGGCCAGGGCCTTCACCAGCGCGGTGGCCTCGGCCACCGTCTTGTGCATCTTCCAGTTGCCGCAGACGAACTTCTGGCGGGCCATGGTGTCAGTCCTCGCAGGCCTTCACGCCGGGCAGCTCCTTGCCCTCGATGAACTCCAGGGAGGCGCCGCCGCCGGTGGAGACGTGCTTCATCTCCGCCACCAGCCCCGCCTCCTCCACGGCCGCGGCGCTGTCGCCGCCGCCCACCACGGTGACCGCCTTGCTCTTCGCCATGGCCTGGGCCACTCCAAACGTGCCCTCGGCCCAGGGCTTCTGCTCGAACAGGCCCATGGGGCCGTTCCAGAAGACCGTGCCGGCGGAGAGGACCCGGTTCTTGTAGGCGTCGAGCGTCTTGGGGCCGATGTCGAGGCCCATCAGGTTCTCGGGGATGGCCCGGTCGGCCACCACCACCCGCTGGGCCGTCTCCTTGGGCGCGTCGCCGCAGACGTGGTCGACCGGCAGCAGGAAGTCCACGTTGCGGGCCTTGGCCTTGTCGAGGATCTGGCGGGCCAGCTCCAGCTTGTCCTCCTCGACCAGGCTCCGGCCCACCGGCACGCCCTGCGCCTTGAGGAAGGTGTAGGCCATGGCGCCGCCGATGAGGACGGCGTCGGCCTTGGCCATCAGGTTGTCGAGCACCTTGATCTTGTCGGAGACCTTGGCGCCGCCCACGATGGCCACGAAGGGCCGGGCCGGCGTGCCGAGGGCCTTGCCGAGGTACTCGACCTCCTTCTGGATGAGGAAGCCGGCGGCCTTCTCCTTGACGAAGCGGGCCATGCCGGCGGTCGAGGCGTGGGCGCGGTGGGCCGTGCCGAAGGCGTCGTTGACCCAGACGTCGCAGAGCGACGCCAGCTCCTTGCAGAAGGCCTCGTCGTTCCCCTCCTCCTCCTTGTGGAAGCGGAGGTTCTCGAGGAGGAGGACGCCCCCCTCCTTGAGGTCCTTCACCAGCTTCTTCACCCCGTCGCCGACGCAGTCGTCGGCCAGGATGACGTCCTGGGAGAGCAGCTCGGAGAGCCGCGCCGCGGCCGGCTCCAGCGTGAACTTCTCCTTGTCCTCGGGCTTGCCCTTGGGGCGCCCGAGGTGGGAGGCCAGGATCACCTTCGCCTTGGCCTTCTGGGCGAAGGTGATGGTGGGCAGCGCCGCCCGGATGCGGGCGTCGTCGGTCACCTTGCCGGCGGCGTCCAGCGGGACGTTGAAGTCCACGCGGATGAAGACCCGCTTGCCGGCGAGCTGCAGGGCGTCGATGGTCTTGAGCGCCATGTGGCCTCCCCCTCGGTCGGATGGCCTACTTGGTCAGGAACCGGGCCACGTCGACCATGCGGTTGGAGAAGCCCCACTCGTTGTCGTACCAGGCGAAGACCTTCACGAAGTTGGACTTCTCGCCGAGCACGAAGGTGTTGGTGGCGTCGAAGATCGAGGAGTGCGGGTTGCCGTTGTAGTCGATGGAGACCGTCGGCTCGTCGGAGTACTGCAGCACGCCCTTGAGCGGCCCCTCGGCGGCGGCCTTGAAGGCGGCGTTGATCTCGTCCTTGCTGGCGTCCTTCTCCAGCTCGACGGTCAGGTCCACCAGCGAGACGTTGGGCGTCGGGACGCGGACGGCGGTGCCGTTCAGCTTGCCCTTGAGGGCCGGGATGACCTCGGCCACGGCCTTGGCGGCGCCGGTGGAGGACGGGATCATCGACAGGGCGGCGGCGCGGGCGCGGCGCAGGTCCTTGTGCGGCAGGTCGAGGAGGTTCTGGTCGTTGGTGTAGCTGTGCACGGTGGTCATCAGGCCGCGCTTGATGCCGAAGGACTCCAGCAGGACCTTGGCCACCGGGGTGAGGCAGTTGGTGGTGCAGGAGGCGTTGGAGATGATCTTGTGCTTCGCCTTGTCCACGTTGCCGTGGTTGATGCCGTAGGCGATGGTGATGTCCGGGTTGGTGGCCGGGGCCGAGATGAGCACGCGGGGCGCGCCGGCGGCCAGGTGGGTCTCGGCCTTCTCGCGGGCCGTGAAGAGGCCGGTGCACTCCAGGGCCAGGTCCACCTTGTTGGCGGCGTGCGGCAGCTCGCCCGGGTTCTTGATGGCGGTGACCTGGATCTCCTTGCCGTTGACCACGATGCCGGTGGCGGTGGCCTTCACCTCGGCGTCGAGGACGCCGTGCACCGAGTCGTACTTCAGCAGGTGCGCCAGGGTCTTGGTGTCGGTGAGGTCGTTGATGGAGACGAACTCGAGATCCTGCTCCTTGCGCTCGATCGCCGCACGAAGGACGCAACGACCGATCCGCCCGAAACCATTGATAGCAATGCGCGCCATGAACACTCCTCCCGCCCGGTGGGGTGTGAATTTGGGGGGCCCAACCTACTTGCGGGAAACCACTGTGTCAATGCGCCGGTCGGCACGGGGGCGCGCCGAAAAAACAACGGGACGGCGCCAGGTTCCGGCGCCGTCCCGCTCTCGGTGCTGCGCGCTGCGAATCCGGCCGTCCCTCCGGACGGCTGGCGACCCCGGCTAGAGGGCCGCGCGCCAGGACCCGGTGTCCCGCTCCGCCAGGGTGGCGGCGTGGGGGGCCTCGTGGGCCGACTTGAGATCCTGCGTGACCAGGTCGATGAGCTCGGTGGAGAGGCTCAGGATCTGGTTGGGCGTGTAGCCGCTGCCGCGGAGCTCCTTGAAGAGCGACTTGGCGAGGATCTGCGTTCCCTTGACGTCGAGCATGCCTGGTACCATGGACGTTCTCCCCGGGGGGCGGTGAGACCACTGCTGAAAGGCGATGGCTCGCTGTACAGCAAACACGGGGCCAACTCCGTGACGCAGGGCGATATCGCCTCGACTTCCGGGAGGTTGGCCTCTCCAGGACGCCCCAGCCAGGGCACCCGGGGTGCGTAGGCGGGTACGCAAGCGGCCGCTTCGGGCCGGTGATATGCGTAGCCAAGTTCGCGCCCCGGCAAGGAGAATCCCCGCACCGATGCGCTACCGCGTCCAAAACATCCCGCTCTGGCTCGACGAGGACGAGGCGGTCCTGGCCCGGCGCGCCGCCGAGAAGCTGGGCGTCGGCGCCGACGCCCTGGCCGAGGTGGCGGTGGTGCGCCGCGCCCTCGACGCCCGCAAGAAGGGCAAGCCGCGCTGGCTGGTGAACCTGGAAGTCACCCTCGCCTCCCCGCTGCGGTCGCTCCCGGCCGACGTGGTCCCGGCACCGGCCCCCGAACCACCCCCGGCCCCGGTCCGCCAGCCGGCCGCCCCGCCGATCGTCCTGGGGGCCGGCCCGGCCGGACTCTTCTGCGCCTGGGCCCTCCTCGAGCGCGGCGTCCGCGCCGTGGTGGTCGACCGCGGGCGCACCGTCGGCCCGCGGCGGCGCGACGTGGCGGCGCTGATGCGCGACGGCACCCTCGATCCCGAGTCGAACATGAACTTCGGCGAGGGGGGCGCCGGGGCCTACACCGACGGCAAGCTGGGGACGCGCATCCACCACCCGGGCGTCCGCAAGGTGGTGGAGCTCTTCGCCCGCTTCGGCGGCGTGGCGCGCATCCTCGCCGAGGGGAAGCCCCACGTCGGCTCCGACCTCCTGCCCTCGGCCATCTCGGCCATGGTGGAGGAGCTGACCCGCGGCGGCTGCCAGTTCCTGTGGGGCGCCCGCGCCGTCGATCTGGAGCTGCGGGAGGGCCGCTTCACCGGCCTGCGCCTCGCCGACGGCCGGACCCTCGAGTCGGACCGGCTGGTGCTGGCCCCGGGCAACAGCGCCCGGGAGCTCTACGAGCTCTTCGCCGCGCGCGGCTGGCCCATCGAGTCGAAGCCCTTCGCGGTGGGCTTCCGCGCCGAGCACCCCCAGCCCCTCATCGACCGGATCCAGTACGGCCTCACCCAGCGGCCGAAGACCCTGCCCCCGGCCGACTACAAGCTGGCCGACAACCCGCGGGTCGGCCCCACGCCGCGCGGCGTCTTCTCCTTCTGCATGTGCCCGGGCGGCGTGGTGGTGCCCACGCCCACCGAGGCCGGGATGCAGTGCACCAACGGCATGTCCAACAGCCACCGCTCCTCGCCGCTGGCCAACGCCGGCATCGTGGTGGCCGTCTCGCCCGACGACTTCGCCGCCGAGGGCTTCACCGGCCCGCTGGCCGGGCTGGCCTGGCAGCGCAAGTGGGAGGCCGAGGCCTACCGGCTGGGCGGCGGCGGCTACCGGGCGCCGGCGCAGCGGCTGGCGGCCTACCTGGCGGGGAAGCCGGGCGAGGCGCCGGGCCGCTCCAGCTACCGCCCCGGCCTCACCCACGCCGACCTCGCGGTCCTCTACCCACCGGCGGTGCGCGCCGCGCTCCGCGCCGGCCTCAGGACCTTCGACCGGCGCATGAAGGGCTTCGTCACCGACGAGGCGGTGCTCATCGGCATCGAGTCGCGCACCAGCGCGCCCTGCCGGCTGGTGCGCGGGGACGACCTGCGCTCCCCCGGCCTGCCGGGCGTCTACCCCTGCGGCGAGGGGGCGGGCTACGCCGGCGGCATCGTCTCCTCGGCGGTGGACGGTCTGCGGGTGGCCGAGGCCATCGCGGCGGAGCTGGGGCCGGCCTAGGCCCCCGCCCGCCCATGGCCCGCCGCGACGTCCGCTACGTGGTGCGCGACCGGGAGGGGAAGGAGCTGACCGTCCCCTCCCTCGGCGCCCTCCACGCCCTCTACCGCCAGGGCTTCCTCTCCGACGACGACGAGGTGCGGCAGGAGGCCTCGGCGCGCTGGGTGCGGGCGGGGGCGATGCCGGCGCTGGCCGGCGAGCGCCGCCGCCGGACCGATCCGCGCTGGGCGCTCACGGTGCTGGCGGCGGCGGTGGCCCTGGTGGCGGCCTTCGGGCTGCTCTGCCAGGGTGGCGGGCGCTAGGCGCACCGCCGGCGGAGCTAGCGGCCGTAGTCGTCCTGCACGCGCACCACGTCCTCGACCTCGGGCGTGGAGACCTCCCAGACGTCGCAGTCGGTGACGGCGCGCATGCGGTGGATGGTGCCGGGGCGGACCCGGTAGCTCTGCCCCGGCTGCATGGGGTGATCCACCAGCTTCTCGCCCTCCTTGAGCACCAGCACCATCTGGCCCGAGGCCAGGTGGATCGTCTCGTCCTTCTTCACGTGGTACTGGAGCGAGAGCTGGAAGCCGGCCTTCACGTGGAGCAGCTTGCCCACGTACTTCTCGGTCTGGCCCCACCAGAGCTCGTAGCCCCAGGGCTTGTCGACGCGCTTCGGCTGCTCGAAGGGAGTGGTCATGGGGGGCGGACTCTAGCGCCTAGCGGGAGGCGACGACCACCGGCTTGCCGCCGAGCTTGGGGGCCAGGCCCTTCAGGGCCTTCTCGGCCTCCGGCTTGGTGCCGTAGGTGCCGACCCGGACCCGGTACATGCGCCCCTTGCCGGCCACCTCGGCCGACTCGACGCGCGGCCCGAACTCCTTGAGCCTGGCGGCCAGCTTCTCGGCCTCGCCCTTGCTGGGCGTGGAGGTGAGCTGGATGGCGAAGCCCTTGGCGGCGGGCTTGGCGTCGGCGACCTTGGCCGCCTTGTCACCCTTGGCGTCCGGCTTGCCCTCCGGCTTGGCCTCCGGGGCCGGCGCGGCGGCGGCGGCCGAGGCGGCCAGCGTCTCGGCGGGCGAGCCGGCGGGCGGCGGGGCCGCCACCGGCGGCTCCTCGACCGGCGGCCGGTCCTTGGTCAGCTTGTCGTGGAAGGTGAGCGCGGCCTCGTCGCGCGGCGGGGGCGGCGCGGGCGGCTGGTCGAGCGTGGCCAGCGCGTCGCCGCGGGAGGCCTCCAGCTGCTTCACGGCCAGCTGCCGGCCGACGTTGAGGCCCAGCACGAAGACCACGCCGAGGAGCACCAGCGCCCCGACCACCACCGAGGCGATCTGGCGCCCGTCGAGCGCCAGCTCCACCCGGTCCTTCACCTTCGCGTTCTCGCCGTCCATGGCTCACCCGTGCGCGGCGCCCCCGGGACCCTCACCCCGCCCGGGACGCGGCGCTCCGCGGAGCCTACCCCTCGGCGGCGATATCGCCAGTTTCCGGACCGCCCGGACCTTCCGGGAGCTCCATGCGCTCCGGGGCCGAGACGCCCAGGATGGTCAGGCCGTTCAGCAGCACCTGGGCCAGCGCGCGGCAGAGGAAGAGCCGGGCCCGGGTCTTGACCGGGTCGTCGCCGAGCACGCGGGCGCCCGGGGTGCGCTTCCCCTGCGTGTACCAGGAGTGGAAGGCGGCGATGGTCTCCTGGAGGTAGAAGGCCACCCGGTGCGGCTCGTGGGCCTCGGCGGCCCCGGCCAGCACGTCCGGGAAGGCGGCGATGCGCCGGATCAGGTCCTGCTCCTCGGGCATGGCCAGCTGCCGGGCCTCGGCGAGGTCGAAGGCGGGGAGCGCGATCCCCTGCTCGGCCGCCTTGCGGAAGATGGCGTGGAGCCGGGCGTGGCCGTACTGGACGTAGAAGACCGGGTTGTCGAGGGTCTGCCGCTTGGCCAGGTCGAGGTCGAAGTCGAACGGCGCGTCGGAGCGGCGGGTGAAGAAGATGAAGCGGAAGGCGTCGCGCCCCACCTCGTCCACCACCTCGCGCAGCCAGACCACGTTGCCCGAGCGCTTGCCCATCTTCACGGCGTCGCCGCCGCGGGTCAGGTTGACCATCTGGATGATGACCACCTCGAGGTCGTCCTTCGAGTGGCCGAGGGCCTGCATGGCCGCCTTGAGGCGCGGCACGTAGCCGCCGTGGTCGGCCCCCAGCACGTCGATGAGCCGGTCGGCGCGCTGGCGCTTCTCCCAGTGGTAGGCGATGTCGGCGCAGAAGTAGGTGGGCGTGCCGTCGGCCTTCTTGACCGGGCGGTCCACCTCGTCGCCGTAGCTGGACGAGCGGAAGAGGGTCAGGTCGTCATCGACGGTGACCCCGTCCTCCTCCGGCTGCGGCGGCGGCGGGGGCGCCCCCTTCTTCGACTTGGGCGGCGGCAGCTTGCCGACGTAGACGAGATCGCGTGCGGTGAGGTCGGCCAGGAAGCGGTCCACCGTGCCCGACTCGTAGAGCGCCTTCTCCGACGACCAGCGGTCGAACTCGATGTTGATGGCGGCCAGGTCGCCGCGGATCATCCCGAGGACGTGCTTCACCGCGGCGTCGCGGAAGAGGTCGAGCCAGGCCGACTCGGGGGCGTCGAGGAAGCGGTCGCCGTGCTCGGCCTTGAGCGCCGCCGCGATCTCCTTCACGTACTCGCCCGGGTAGGCCTTGGGCGGGAAGACCACCGTCCGGCCGTGGGCCTCCTGGTAGCGCAGGTGGACCGAGCGGGCCAGCGTCTGCACCTGGGCGCCGAAGTCGTTGACGTAGTACTCGCGCGTCACCTCGTAGCCGGCCCAGCGGAGCAGGGCCTGGACGCCGTCGCCGGTGACGGCGCCGCGGCCGTGACCCACGTGCATGGGGCCGGTGGGGTTGGCCGAGACGTACTCGACGATGACCTTCTTGCCCCGCCCGCCGGTGGTGCGGCCGTAGGCGGCCCCCTCGGCGACCGGGCGCTCCAGGGCGCGGAGCCAGAGGTCGGGGGCGAGGCGCAGGTTGATGAAGCCCGGCCCGGCCACCTCCAGCGAGGTGAGGTCGCCGGCGGCGTCCACGGCCCGGAGGGCCTCGACCAGGGCGGCCGCCAGCTCGCGCGGCGGCTTGCCGGCCGGCTTGGCCAGCACCATGGCGGCGTTCACGGCGAAGTCGCCGTGCTTCGGGTCGCGCGGGGCCTCGACGGCGAAGTTCACCTCGGCCGCGGGCCAGCGCCCTTCGGCGGCCCCGCGGGCCAGCGCGGCGCGGACCAGCTCGATGACGCGATCTCTGACCATAGGGCGACGGGTCATACCGGGTGACGCACGGCGCCGCAAGGGGCGTGGGGCGGCGCCGGGGCGCGGAAAAATGGACGCGGCGGCGTGGGCCGGTAGCATCCGGTCGATGGCGCTGCCCCGGCTCCCGCTCGCGCTCCTCGCCCTCGTGGCCACGGCGTGCGCGACCGGCCCGACCCGGAAGGCCGCCAGCCCCCTGCCCCCGCCCGCCCGGGAAAGCCGGGCCGGCACCCGAGACCCGGGTGCCGGCCCGGTGTCCGTACCGGCCGGGCCCTCCGCCCGACCGCCCGCCACCGCCGCGGCCCCTCGTGCGGCCTCGCGCCGCGCCGGCGGCGACGCCGTCCACCGCGCCGTCGACGCGGCCCGCGGCCTGGTGGGGAAGCGCGACATCGTGGTGGACGGCGTGGACTTCGGCGACGGCTGCGCCGCCCTGGTGCGAGCCGTCTTCGAGGAGGCCGGGCGCCCCATCCCGGCCCGCGTCACCGACGTGAAGGGGCTGCACGACCTGGCGAAGCGCGAGGGCGCGCTGCGCCGCGGCCCGCCGCGGGCCGGGGATCTGGTCTTCCTCTCCGACCGGCCCGGCGGACCGGCCGAGCACGTGGGGCTGGTGGAGCAGGTGGGCGACGCCGGCACCGCCAGCGTGCTCCACCGCACGGCGCGCGGCGTGGCCCGGCTGCGCGTCAACGTGGGCCAGCCGTGGAAGGCCCGCGCCGACGACGGCAAGATCCTGAACGACGTGCTGGTGGTCGGCGGCGGCCGCGTCCCGGTGGGGCGCCTGGTGGTGGCCTTCGCCAGTCTTCTGTAGCGGGGCTACGCCCCGCCCCGACCGGCAGAGCCGGCTCGGGGCCCCACCCCTCTACGGCGGGTCCCGAACGGCTCTCGCGCTGACGCGCTCGGCCGTTCACCCGCCGGGGAGGGACCCTGTCCCTCCCCAGCCTGCGGCTGGGGCCCCTCCCTGGATGAGCGAAGAGGCAGCCCGCCCTACCCGCCCCCGGTCGACATGGGGTCGAGGGGCGTGGCCTCCTGCGGCGGGTGGGCCGGCCTGGGGGCCGGCGCGGGCGACGGCGGCGGGGCCACCACGGGCGGCGCCACCGGGACGGGCTCCGGCTCGGGCACGGGCTCGGGCACCGGCTCGGGGGCGGCGGCGGGTGCGGGCTGGGAGACGGCGGGCTGGGCCGGGCGCGGCGCGGCCGGTCGGGCGGCCTGGGGCGCTGCCGCGGGCGCCGGGGTGGCGGGCGCGGGGGCGGTGGCCGCCGGCGGGCCGGCGGCCGGGGGCGCCGACGACGCGCCGAGCTGCGCCTTGAGCCGCTGGGCCCGCTCGTGGCGCGGGTTGGCGGCCAGCAGGCCGACCAGCGTGGCCTCGGCCTCCTCGCGGCGGCCGGCCGCGGCCTGGGCGCGGGCCAGGAGCCAGCGGGCGCGGATCAGCTCGGGGTGGGCGGTCACCAGCTTCTGCAGGCGCGGCAGCGCCTGATCCCGCGCCGCGGGCCCCTGGCGCAGGTCGAGCCAGGCCTCCGCCAGGTCGGCCCACGGATCCTCGCCGCCGGCGCGCGCCTGTGCGGCCAGCTTCGAGGCCTGGGCGGCGTCGCCGGTCACGGCGAAGGCCACCGCCAGGCCGCGGGCGGCCGGCAGCTCGCCGCCGGGCTGCCGGCCCAGGGCCTCGAGATCGACCAGGGCCTGGCCGAAGACCGCCTCGATCTCCTTGCGGCGCGGCGCCAGCTCGGCCTCCAGCTTCTCGGCCTCGGTGCCCAGCACCGCCTCCGGCACCTCCCAGCCGGGCGGCTGCTCGCGCTTCAGCTTCTCCCGCTCCGACTGCACGAAGTCGAGCTGCTCGGCGAGGGGCTCCAGGTCGGTCTCGCGCCGTGCCGCGGCCGCCAGCACGCGGGCCAGGGCCCGGTCGCCCAGCGCCGCCACCTGCCTCGGATCCCGCGCCAGCGCCGCGTCGGCCAGCTCCACGGCCCGAGCCAGGCTGGCGGTGTCGTCCTGGGCCAGGCGGGCCGCCGCCTCGGCGCGCAGCCGGCCCACCTCGGGGTCGGGGCGCCGCTTCCACCAGGCCACGGCGCCCCAGGCGGCGGCGAGCAGCAGCACGACCAGCAGGGGGATGGCGAGGCGCTTCCAGGTGAGCGTGCGCTTGAGGCGGGCCTCGAAGGTGCTCACCGGGTCGCGGCGAGGGGGCGCGGGGCGGCTGGCCTGGGGGGGCGGGGCGGGAGGGGTCGGGGGGCGGTAGACGTTGGGGCTGGGGCGGGCGGCCTTGGGGCGGTTCGGGCTCGGGTTCGGGCTCGGGCTCGGGCTCGGGCTCGGGCTCGGGTTCGGGTTCGGGTTCGGGCTCGGGCTCGGGTTCGGGCTCGGGTTCGGGCTCGGGCTGGGGGCCGGATGGGGCTCGGGGGGCTCGACGGCGGGGGCGTTGGTGAGCGTGCGGCCGGGCGCGGGCGGACGGGCCGTGAAGACGGCCTGGCAGCGCGTGCACTGGACGGGAGAGCCCTCGGGTTGGAGGAGCGTCTCGTCGAGCTCGTAGAGCGTCGAGCATCGCTCGCAGCGAATGATCACCTTGTTGCGCCTCCCCGCCCCCGGTGCGCGGAGGTTACCGCGGAGCCTGCTCCGGCGCCACGCCAGGCTCCACCCGGAGCGCAGGGCGCGCCTGCGAGAGCCGGATGGGACCGATACCGCGCACCCTCCGCAGGTCGTCGACGGCGCCGAAGGGGCCGCGGCGAGTCCGCTCCTCCACCACCGCCGCGCCGAGGCGGGCCGAGAGGCCGGGCACGAAGGCCAGGGCCTCGGCGCCGGCGGTGTTGGGGTCGAGGGGGAGCCCGAGCAGCAACCGCTCGTCGTCGGCCGGTCCGCGCGGCGGACCAGGGTCTCCGGTGCAGCCGAGCCAGTGGCGGGGCACCGCGCCGCGCCCCTCCGGGGCGCAGGTCGGCGGGAGGCGCGGGCGGCCCGCCCAGGCGCGCCAACCGGGCGGGATCGCGAGGGTCGCGAGCAGGACGAGGGTGGCGAGGCGGCGGCCCACGGGGAGGCCTCAAGCAAGAAGCGGGCAAGAACCGGGCGCAGGCCGGACGGGCCGGACGCCCCGGATGCCGTCTCGGGTGGCAACGGCCCGGAAGTTGTGGTTGATTCTCCCTCCCGCGACGCCCACCAACCACTGGACGCCACCATGATCACTGTCGAGAAGATCGGCGGCACCTCGATGTCGCAGTTCGGCGAGGTGCTGAAGAACATCATGCTCCGCGAGCCCGACCGCATCCACGGCCGGGTCTACGTGGTCTCCGCCTACGCCGGCGTGACCAACGAGCTGCTGGAGCACAAGAAGACCGGCCAGCCCGGCGTCTACGCCCTCTTCGCCGCCGGCGGCGAGTACGGCGCCGCCCTCGACGCGCTGACGGTCAAGCTCAAGCAGCTCAACAAGGGCTTCGAGCCGCTGGGGCTCAACCTGGCGGTGGCCGACGGCTTCATCGAGAAGCGCATGGGCGAGCTGAAGGAGTACCTCGACTCGATGCGCCACGTGCTCGCCTCCGGCTACCTGAAGCGCGAGAGCGTGCTGCTGGCCGGCCGGGAGATGCTGGCCGCCATCGGCGAGGCCCACTCGGCCTTCAACAGCGTGGAGATCCTGAAGCACAAGGGGATCCCGGCGCTGCTCATGGACCTCTCCGGCTTCGACGACGACGAGCCGCTGACCATCGACGAGCGCATCCACGAGTCCTTCAAGGGCGTGGACGTCACCCGGCAGGTGGTGGTGGTGACCGGCTACACCAAGGGCGTCGAGGGCATCATGCGGGAGTTCGACCGCGGCTACTCCGAGGTCACCTTCAGCAAGGTGGCGGTGGAGCTCAAGGCCGACGAGGCGGTCATCCACAAGGAGTTCCACCTCTCCTCGGCCGACCCGGCCATCGTGGGCGCCGGCAACACCGTGGTGGTGGGCAGCACCAACTACGACGTGGCCGACCAGCTGGCCGACGTGGGCATGGAGGCCATCCACCCCAAGGCGGCCAAGCCCATGGAGCTGGCGGCCATCTCCATCCGACTCAAGAACACCTTCGAGCCGGAGCACCCGGGCACGCTCATCACCAAGGACTTCGTGGGCAAGCAGGCCCGCATCGAGGTCATCGCCGGGTCCGACAAGGTCACCATCGTGGAGATCCACGACCCCAACATGGTGGGCACGGTGGGCTTCGACGCCGGCGTGATGGACATCTTCCGGCGCTTCAACGTCTCGTACATCCTCAAGGCCACCAACGCCAACTCCATCACCCACGTGATCTGGGAGAAGGCCGCCAGCCCGGCCTTCATCGAGGAACTGGAGAACAACTACGAGGTGGTGACGGTCAAGCCCTCGGCGGTGGTCTGCGTCATCGGCTCCAACATCGCCATCCCGGGCGTGCTGGCCCGCGCCACCACCGTGCTGGCCGAGAACCAGATCAACGTGAACTGCGTCTCCCAGTCGCTGCGGCAGATCAACATGCAGTTCGTCATCGAGCGGGGCGACTACAAGAAGGCCATCACCGCGCTCAACAAGGCGCTCTGCCTGGACGCCCGGGTCTAGCCCCTTCGGCCCAGCGCCGCACCCCGGAGGCCCGCCGCACGGCGGGCCTCCGCGTTTTCCGGCCCCGCCCGATCTGCCATGCTGGCGGCGGGAGGGGATCCCATGCGCCTCGCGCTCGCCCTGGGCGTCGCCGCCGCCGCGCTCGGCGGCTGCGACCCGTTCCACATCGGCTTCCGCGACACCGAGGCGGCGGCCCTCTACCGCGAGCCCCGCTTCGCCACGGCCCCGGCGCCGGCCGGGGCGATCTCGGTGATGACCTGGAACGTCAAGTACGGCGGGGCGCGCCTGCGCTTCTTCTGGGAGTGCGACGGCACCCGCACCCTCATGACCGAGGGGGAGGTGCAGGCCAACCTCGACGGCCTGGCCGAGGGGATCCTGGCCGACCCGCCCGACCTGCTGCTGCTCCAGGAGGTGGACACCGGCGGCTCCAAGCGGGCCGCCTACGTGGACGAGGTGGCCGGCCTGATGCGCCGGGCCGGCTACGGCTGGGGCGCCTACGCCTCGCAGTGGCGCGCCGACTACGTCCCCTCCGACGGCGAGGGGCCCATCGACTCCGGCAACGCGGTGCTCTCGCGCTGGCCCATCACCGCGGCGGTGCGCCATGCCCTCCCGCTCAAGACCGACACCTCGGCGCTGGAGCGCTACTTCTACCTGAAGCGGAACGTGCTGGAGACCCGGGTGGCGGTGCCGGGCCTGGGCGAGATCGCGGTGGTCACCACCCACGCCGAGGCCTTCTCCTCCGACGGGACCAAGAAGAGGCACCTGGAGGCCTTCAAGGCCATCCTGGACGACCTCTCGGCCCGGGGCCTGCGCGTCATCGCCGGCGGCGACCTCAACGCCATCCCGCCCGGCTCGCCGCTTCGGGAGGGCTTCCCGGAGGACCAAGGCTGCAGCGGCGGGCGCTTCGAGCCGGACGCCTACCTGGGCGAGGAGACCTGGCTCGACGACCTGTACGCGGCCTACACGCCCGACGTGACCCCGGCGGCGTTCGCGGCCGACCCGGCGCCCTGGTTCACCTTCGTGGGCGACGAGCGCTTCCCGCTCAACCGGAAGCTCGACCACCTGTTCACCAACGGCAGCTGGGTGGCAGGGTCGCCGCGGGTGCTGCAGGGGGGCGGGAACATCCTGCGGTCGGACCACGTGCCGGTGGTGGCGCGGTACGAGATCGGGCGCCTCCCGTGACGGCGTGGACCGAGCCCCCGTCCGCCTCCCCCTCACCCCGGCCCTCTCCCCCTGCGGGGGAGAGGGGGAGAACCTCGCGCGCCCGAGCCCCAGCCCCAGCCCCAGCCCCAGCCCCAGCCCGAGCCCCAGCCCGAGCCCGAGCCCCAGCCCGAGCCCGAGCCCCAGCCCCAGCCCCAATCCCTGCCCCAATCC